>Ga0209628_10001877_pt1 | contig 13954 bp, 3 predicted proteins | sample TergutCu122P4_FD_187285 | JGI IMG/M metagenome (GOLD analysis project Ga0209628, IMG submission 187285) | Cubitermes ugandensis P4 segment gut microbial communities from Kakamega Forest, Kenya - Cu122 P4 (SPAdes) (version 2) | ecosystem: Host-associated > Arthropoda: Insects > Digestive system >...
GGCGGGACGCTCATGAAGCCATCCTGCTTACGCAGAACCCCCCCCTGGTGGTTTTAGCTCATGAGCGGGCCTTCGTCCTGAGCGCGCGGGCCCGCAGGGCCAGGGCGACGCCCAGCCCGAGGATCAGCGCGGCCAGGGCCAGCGAGCCATTCTGGGCGGGCACAGCAGTGCCACCCGTGCTCACCTTCTCACCGGTGTGGACCTCGACCTCGGGGCTGTTCACCTTGGTCGTGACCTCCGACTTGTTGGACTTGGTCTCGCCGGCTTGCGCCCCGGCCCCGTTGATGACCACGGAGTTGGTGACCGCACCGAAGATGGCATCCTCGGCCAGCACCTTGTATGGCGCCATTGTGCAGACCACCGTGTGGCCAGGTGCCAGCGGCCCGAACGGCAGGACCACGCCCGGCAGCACCGAGCTGGGATCCGTGCAGCCCGTGATCTGGGCGTTCCAGGTGCCGAGCCCGCCGAACGTGTCGACGATCTGGTAGGTCAGCGTCACGTTCCCGGTGTTGGTGATGGTCAGGGTGTAGTTCAGCATGTCACCGACGTTGGCCGTGGTCTTGTCGACGGTCTTCACGACGTGAAGGCCCGGCTGCTGGTCGATCGGCACGACGACTTCGCCCTCCTCCTCCGGCATCTTCGGATCATCGCCCTTGGCCGTGGCCGTGTTGGAGATCTGTCCGGCATCCACATCCTGCTGGGTCACGGTGTAACTCGACGAGGTGCAGATCGCGGTCTGCCCCACCGCCAACGTGAACCCGGTGATGGTCACCGTGCTGCCGTTCACCTTGCAGGATTGGACAACGGGGGGCGGGCCGTAGCCGGAGAAGTCGCCTTCCTCGACCACGACATCGTGCAGCGTCCGGGTGCCCGTGTTCTTGACCGTGAAGGTGTAGACGAGCACGTCGCCCTTCAGGGCCTTGGCCCTGGTAGCCGTCGTATTCGTGAACGTCTTCGTGATCGAAAGACTCGACGCGCCCGGCTCGACGTCGGTCGGCACGGTCGTGGACGGGGCCTCGACCTCCTCGCCGTTGCCGTCGGTTCCGGTCCCGTGGGCCCGGTTGACGATCTGGGTCACGCCGTCGTCGATGTTCTTCTGCGTGACAACGTACGACGCGTCGCAGCTCATCTTCTCGCCCGGCTCCAGCGTCGCGGTGCCGTTGACAACATCCCCCTTGTGGGTGGCGTTGGCGGCATCGTAGCGGCAGTTGCCCAGCGTCGGCGGCGTGTCGAGCGCGATGCCGTCCTGGTTCTCGATCCGGTCCTCCACGACGCGTACGCCGGTCAGGCGGTCGTCGCCGGTGTTGGTCGCGGTCAGGGTGTAGTGCAGCGTGTCGCCGGCCACAACCGGACCCGCCTTGTCAACCGTCTTGACAACTGTCAGTTCCGGATGCGCGATGTCACTCACGGCCTCTGCCATGACCGGCCGGGAGCGCCCGGCGGGATCGTCCTGCGGAACCCCGGTCGCCGTCGCCTGGTTGGTCAGCGTCGCCCCGGCGGCGGCATCGGCCGCCGTCACCGTGTAGGCACTGGTCACGCAGGTGACGGCCTCGCCCGTGCCCAGTTCGATCTCGCCGCTGGTGGCGGTCCCGCGGTGAGCCGGATCGGTGTTCGTGGCCGCATAGGTGCAGCTCACGATCTCCGGGATCACGTCGCGCCCGTTGGTGTCCTTGACCTGCCCGGCCCCGTTGAGGAGCGCCTGCTCCTTGATCTCGATGCCGGTCATGAGCACGTGGCTCATGTTGGTCACGGTGATCGTGTAGGTCACCGAGGTGCCCTCGTAGACCCGCCCGGTGGGATCGGCCGTCTTGGTGATCAGCAGCGGGTACGCGATGTAGGTCGTCACCTCGTCCTCGTCCGTCGGATCCGGATCCGGATCCGGCGAGTCGCCGGTCACGTGGGCCTTGTTGGTGACCGACCCGATGGCGTCATGCACGTCGGCCGGGTTGTCCGGCACCTTGTAGGTCGCGGTGCAGGCGAAGGCCTCGCCGAAGGCCTCGTCAGACTCGCGACCCGCGAGCACGGCCTTCCCGTTGTCAACGACCCCCTTGTGAACGGTGTTCCCCGCGTCGTACTCACACCCGGCCCACGTGACCCCATCCGGCAGGATGGAATCATCGGCCGCCACCAGCGGATCCTCGGTGATTGTCACGCCGCTGACGGTGACGTTCCCGGTGTTGACCACCCGAAGGGTGTAGGTCAGCATCGTCCCACCGGCGACCGGCCCGGTCGGGCTCACGCTCTTGGTCAGCTGGAGCCCCGACTTCTGCTCGATTTCGAGCGTCTTCTCGCCCTCTCCCTTAACCGGCTTACCCGTGGGCGGCTGACCGGTGGCGATGGCCTTGTTGGTCACCTTCCCGGCATCGATGTCCGCCTGGGTCAGGACGTACGTAGCCGTACACGTCTCCGACAACCCTGGGGCCAACTCAGACACAGTGCAGACCGGATCTTTCGAATCGATCATAGGATCCTCAACCTTGACATCGGTCAACGTCACGTTGCCAGTGTTGGTAACCGCGAACTCATACAGGACTTTCGTACCGACACGCGGCACCTCACCGGTAGTCAGCGACGGATCGATATCCCCCTTCTTGACAACGGAGATCCCAGGGCTGGCGTCCAACTCTTCGGTGTACTCATCATCACCATCTACCGGATCACCGTCCGGATCCTTAGCCGACACGAACGCCTTGTTGGTCACCCCACCGGCATCAATGTCCGCCTGGGTCAGGGTGTAGGTCGCCGTGCAGATCTCCGACAACCCTGGGGCCAGCCTAGGCACAGTACACACCGGGTCTTTCGAATTGAGCTTAGGATCATCGACCCTGATGTCGGTCAGAGTCACGTTTCCGGTGTTGGTCACCTCGAACGAGTACTTCAGGATCATCCCAGCCTTCGCGAACTCGCCGGTGGCCAGCGGCGGATCGAGTTCCGCCTTCTTGATCACCTGGATGCCAGGCTTGGCATCCACCTCGACGTCGATCTCATCCTTGCCATCGACCGGCTTGCCGTCGGGGTCCTCGGCCTTGACGGTGGCGACGTTATGGATACCACCGGCATCGATATCGGCCTGGGTAACCACGTAGGTGGCCGTGCAGATCATTGCTGGATCGCCGGGAGCCAGATCAGTCTTCGGCGGGCAGTGAATCTGCGACAAGCCGGGGAGCTTGTCCTCCACGGTAATGCCGCTCAGCGTTACGTTACCTTCATTCAGGATGGTGAACACGTATGTCACCGTGGTCCCGGCCTTGTCGACGCGCTCGGGCGTGGCAGTCTTGGCAATGCTGACCTTGGGAGCAGCAGTGATCGTGATGTCCGCGCCCCCGGTTCCGGTGACAGGATCGCCCTTCGGCGGCTGCCCCGTCGCGGTGGCGACATTGTGCACGCCCTTGGCATCCGCATCAGCCTGGGTCACAACATACTCGGCCGTGCATACCATGCTTGCCCCCGGCAGGAGCACGCTCGCCGGGCACGGGTTCATCTTCAGCCCCTTCATGGGATCAGTGACCGTGACACCGATCAGGGTGACGTTGCCGGTGTTGGTCACCAGGAACTCATATTCCACCTCGGTGCCGGCCTCGGCCGGACCGGTGTATTTCGCCGTCTTCTTTACGCGGACGCCCGGGGCTGGGTCGATCGTTATGACCTTCGTCTGCTCACCAGTCACATCGGTATTCCCCGGCGTCTTGCCAGTGGCGGTGGCCGTGTTCTCCAGACTACCGTTGTCGATGTCGCTCTGTTTGAGCGTGTAGGTGGCCGTACAGGTGAACTCCTGGCGGGGAATCAGCTGACCCGCGGGAGCCAGGTCCTGGCACTTGAGCTCCGACAGACCCGGCAGCGATTCGTCCTTCACCATCACGTCGTGCAGCGTCACGTTCCCGGTGTTCCTTACCAGGATGGTGTAGTGCACGACATCATCCGCCACCATGGCGGGTGTATAGTCCGCGCTCTTCTCGACCGTCAACCCTGGACTTGAGGGCACGTCAACCCGAGCCTCCGACTCCGCCAGCACCGTGTCACCAGATGGTGACACCCCAAAGGCTGTCGCCTTGTTGGTCACGCCACCCGCATTGATGTCCGTCTGCGTAATCTCATACGTGGCCGTGCAGGTCATGCTTTCACCGGGATCTTTCGCGGTGGCGGGCTGTAGAGTGGTCTTCGGGCAATCGACCTTCGCCGCGCCGAGCAACGGATCTGTCACCCGGATGTCCGTCAAAGTCACGTTGCCCGTGTTCGTCACCAGGAAGTTGTAGGCGATCTCGTCGCCAGCCGCCAGAGGAGTGTCGTACTTAGGCGTCTTCTTCAGACTGATCTGGGGATCGGCTCTGACCGTGATGTCCCAAGAACTGTCCTTCGACACCATCGGGCCCTTCACTGGGGTTCCCTTCGCAGTTGCCGTGTTGTGAACGCCGCCGGCATTGATCATTTCCTGTGTCATCGTGTAGGTCGCATCACAGGTCATTGTCTCACCTGGGATCAACGAGTCCTTCGGGCAATCGATCTTCGACAGGCCGTCCAACGGGTCCGTCACCGTCACATTGTTGAGTGTCAAGTTGCCACTGTTGGTGACCGTGAAGTAATACGTCACCTGAGTGCCAGAGGCCAGCTTTCCGTCGTACTCTGCCCACTTACGAAGGTCGATCGACCCGTTGGGCGTGACCGGGACGTTAGCCGTGCCAGTGCCAGTAACCTTCTCACCCGTCGGGGGGTTGCCCGTCGCCGTTGCGGTGTTTGACACGCCACCGTTGTCGATATCCGACTGCTTGATCGTGTAAGAAGCCGTGCACTTCAGTTTCTCTCCAGGTAGCAACGTCTTCGACACCGGGCACACGATGTCCGACAAGTCTTTCAACGGATCGGTAACGGAGACGTCAGTCAGTGTGACATTACCGGTGTTCTCAACCAGGAACTCGTAGTCGATTACCTTGCCGGCTTCCAGAGGAGTCCTGGGGGTGGCTGACTTGTCGATCTTGATCGACGGATGGGGGGTTATCTCAAGCGTGTGGGTATCACTGTCTTCCGCCTTCTCCCCCGACCGTGCATCGCCAGTGACTGTCGCAGTATTGACCAGCTCACCTGAGTCGATGATCGCTTGGGTCAAGGTGAACGTCGCGGTGCACTCCTTTACTTCCTTGGGCTTGATCGACGCCCACTCACAGCCGCCCATCTCCTTGTCCAAGCGCGGATCGGTGATCCTCACGTTGCTCAGGGTGACATTTCCGGTGTTGGTCACGGAGAAATGGTAGGTCACCTCCATACCAGCCACCCATAGCGACTTGTCGTCCGCCGACTTGGTCAGGTGAATCCTGGGGTCTTCGGCGATGGTGATCGTCTCAGTATCGTGGGCTTCAACCTCTTTGGAGCCGGCCTTGCCGGTAACACCCGCGCTGTTGCTGATTGATCCCTTGTCAACGTCCGCTTGTGTCACCTCATAAGTAGCCGTGCAAGTGGTTTCGTGACCAGGTAGCAACTCAGCCTTGGCGGGTGGTTGGAAATCCGGGCACTGGATATTGGACAGGTTGATCATGGAATCCGACAGGGACACATCTGTCAGGGTCACATTACCCTCGTTCTTGATCGTGAAATGATAGGTCACGATGGAGCCAGCCTCCAGGGAGTTAGCGTGGGACTCCCACTTGTCCAGCGAGATTCTCGGAGCCGACACCACCGTGATCGGGTAGGAGTCGTCATCCTCGACGGTCTTGCCATCAGGAGCCGTACCTGTGGCGGTGGCCTTGTTGGTCACGCCGCCCTTGTCGATATCATCCTGGGTCATCTTGTAGGTGGCCGTGCAGGTAACCGACTGATCCGGTGCAAGCACTCCAGCAGCGCCCGGCCAATCCTTGCACTGGAAACCTGACAGGCCGACCATGGTGTCCGTCACCGTGACACCAGTCAGCGTCACATTCCCGGAGTTCGTCACCTCGATCGAGTACGTGATTGTATTCCCGGCCTTGATGTCAGGGTCGTATTGGGCCGTCTTGGTCACACTGATCTCAGGCGCGCGGGTCAACTCGATCTCCTTGGTCGACGTACCACTAACGCGGACACCAGTCGGAGGCTGGCCGGACGCGGTCGCCGTGTTCTTGATGATCCCGGCGTCGATGTCGGACTGCTTGATCGTGTACTCGGCCGTGCAGGTCATCTTGGCCTTGGGCGCCAATGTCGTTTGCGGGCAGGTAACGGTCGATGGGGTCAGCATGGGGTCGGTCAGGGTCACACCGGTCAACGTCACGTCACCGGTGTTTTCGACAACGAATGTGTAGGTAACCTTGGTCGTGCCCGCCACCGCCGGGGCCGTGAACTTCCCGTCCTTCGTGACACTGATCGAAGGATTGGACTTCACCTCCCGCTCGACGGAAGCCGTGTCGGTCACGGTGCCCCCGGTCGGTACCTTCCCCGATGCCGTGGCATCGTTCTTGATCTTGCCGGCTACGACGTCTGATTCATTGACCGTATAGGTGGCCTCGCATGTCGTCGACTGACCTGGCGCCAACGTCGTGTTGTTGCACGTCACCGCCGAAAGACCTGTCATCTTGTCCGTGACATGCACATCGGTCAGGGTGACGTTACCCTGGTTCTCCAGGATGAAAGTGTAGGTCACTACAGTCCCAGGGGTGACCTGCCCCTCAGGATCGGCCTTCTTGGTGAGCTTGATCTTCCCGGTCTGAGTGACGGTAACCGTGGCGGTGTCTTCGTTGGACTGAATGTTCTGCCCCCCGGTTGTTCCGGTGGCCTTGGCGGTGTTCTTGATGGTGCCGGTCGGGCTGTCGAGATCCGTCTGAGTGACCGTGTGGGTCCCAGTGCATGTGGTCGTCGCGCCGGGCGTCAACGTTGTCGCAACGCATGTCACCGATGGCAGCCACGGGTCAACGATCGCCAAACCGTTGACGGCCGCCTGCCCGCCATTCTTGACCGTGAAGGTGTAGGTGATGGTCTGCCCCACCGCCGAAACGGTGGCCGGGGTGGCCGTCTTCGTCAGCGTCAGCACGATCGGCTTGGTGGTGGCCGTGGCAGTGTTGTTGCCTCCGGCTGGATCGTGCTGGTCGCCGGTCACTTTCACCGTGTTGACGACGTCCACGTTCGTGCCAGCCTTGGCCTTGGCGGTGTAGGTGATGGTCGCGCTCTTCCCGGGGGCCAACTCGCCGCCGGTGCAGGTGATGACGCCCGAGCTCAGGGTGCAGTTCGTGCCGGTCAGGTTGACGGTGGTGGTATCGATGTAGGGCGACAGCGTGTCCTTGACATACCAACCCGAGGACCATTCGCCCGACGTGTTCGTCACCGTGATCGTGTAGGTCAGGGTGTCGGTTGCCTGGAAGTACGGCTTGTCGACCGCCTTCTCGACCTTCAGATCGACCGCCTTACCCGGGATGCAGGTGCCGTCGGCGAGTTGGTCGTTGCCCTTGCCCCCGGGGACCGTGGTGTTGGACGCGGGGGTCGTGATGCTCTGAAGCGTGAAGGTGGGGGTGCCGGAGGCGTTGGAGATCGTGTAGCGGTAGATGGCGCCCGTGCCTTGGTTGGCGATGCCGAAGTCACCGTTGCCGTAGACCCACTGGCCGCCGAAGGCCGACCGGTCGGCGTCGAGGATACCGGGCAACGGGAAATCGACCCACGTGGCAGTGCCGCTGGGGTTGTTGATGTCGATGCGGTAGATGCCCATCTCGCAGTTGCCGGAACCCTGGCAGGCACCCACATGGACGCCCCACAGGTAGCCGTCGGCGTAGAACAGGTCGGAGGTCTCACCCATGTTCTTGTTGCCGACCGTCGCCAACGGGACAACCGTCACGGACGGCTTGCAGTCCGGCCCAACCACGCTGCACGACGCGCCACCCGAGGTCTTGAGGTTCCCGAAATCGAGCACGTAGATCCGGCCCGTACCCTCGGTTCCCTTGGTCTCGCCGGTCCTGATGTAGTACTTGTCGGCGTCGGCGCCGCTGCCGAACGTGCCGGACGTGAAGCCCGTGTTGCCGTCCAGGTCCGTCAGACCCCACACCGCGCCGAGATCCACGACGTTCCCATTGCCGTCGATCTGGACCAGGTTGCCGATGGCGGTGTTGCCGCTGCCGACCGAACGGATGCCATAGACCAGGCCATCCTTCTCGCGGTAGCCGATGGCGTTGTATTGGAAGCTGTTCAGCGGGCCCAACTCCCGGAAGGCAACATCACCTGCGTCCGTGATGTACGCCTGGTAGAGCTGTTCCTTGCTGCCACCACCCTGGGCTCCCTGGGGTACTTGCGATAGCAGAACCTGTGGTTTGCCGAACGGCGTGGCCTCCGTGTCGGCCGCCGCGTTCGGCGCCGACCATAAGGCCATGCTCGTTGAGAAGACGAGTGTCAAAGCACACAACAATATGCGAATCCTGGGCATTATGCCCTCCCTCCCCCACCATGACGCTGGGGTCCCAAAGTGTAACTAGCGGTCAGCCCTTCCTCTGACCTGCTCCAGTATTATCACACTGATCGGTCACTAGTCAAGGCAATTCCGACTAGCCATTGTCCTAATAGCTTCGTGGGCTCACTAGGACTTCTATATCTATCTGGATTCACCTTTTGAACTAATTTCGATCGTCTTCGACCGTCCGGAAATCAACGAGATGGAGGTCCCCGGTCGGCTGATAAGCCCTTTCGCTCTACCTCCCGGGGACCTCCCGACTAGCGGTGTTCTCTCTCAGCGCAGCCAAACCTCCTTCCTTTTCCGGATTTGGACGCCGGGGCGGGCCAACGGCCCGGCGTTCCGGCGGGGTCAGAACCCACAGGGCTTTCACTGATTCTGACATCTTGGCGGATTCCGGTCCGGGCGAACCGGCCGGTGCCGCGGCGGGCGACAAATTGGGCTATGCCAATCGGGCTGGGAGGGGATGGGGGACGGCATGTTGCATTGACCTCACCACATAGGCCAATATGCGAGCACGGAGCCTTCACCAGTGAAGCGTGCCAGTTGAACACGTCGCTCTCCCTTCTTGGGACCAGCCCCCCCAAGAATTGATACCGTTCTATCACGATACCGCCACGCGGTCAAGACCCTATTTCACACTTCCTCGGCCACACTCCCTGCCCCGGGCCGCCGGGCCCCGGGAAACGGCCCCGGGAACGACCCCGGGAACGACCCCGGGAACGATTCTGGGGGCCACCGCTCAAGCGGTGACCCCCGGAATCAGATGGGTTGAATCAGCTTCGCCTGGACCGGCGCAGGAGCACCCCGCTGAGCGACGCGGCGCCCAGCATGGCCACAAGCAGGGCGAGGAACCCGGACATGTTCTGGGTCTGGGCCACCTGGCCGCCGGTGTTGACCTCAAGCGGTTTGATCTTCGTGGTCACACTCGACGGATCGGAGGGCACCGGGTCGCCGCCACCCGCCGGGGTGGCGTGGACGACGACCGTGTTCTTCACGGTCATGATCCCGACATCGGCCAGGACGACCGTGTAGGGCGCCATGGTGCAGACCAGCTTCTGGCCCGGGGCCAGCCGGAGGGCGAGGGACTCGGGGGTGCACTTGGTGACGCTGGCCGCCCAGGGGCCCTTGCCGGTGAAGACATCGGCGAAGTCCTTGATGCTCACCGTGACGTTGCCGGTGTTGGTGACCGTCAGCGTGTAGGTGAGCTTGTCACCGACGCTGGCCGTCGCCTTGTCCACGGTCTTGACGACGCTGACCGCCGGGTGGCGATCGATGTCGACCGTGGCGTCGTCCTCCGGCGAGGTGACGTCGTCATCGCCATCCTTGCCCGTGGCCACGGCCACGTTGCGCAGCCCATGGCCGGAGTCGATGTCCATCTGGCTCACCTTGTAAGGCGCCGACTTGCAGATCGCCACGCTCTTCGCCGGCAGGGTGAAGCCGGTCACGGAGACATTCACGCCGGCGATGGTGCAGGACGCGATCGCCGGGGCGGGACCCGATCCGTTGAACTGCTTCTCGACCACCTTGACCCCATCAGCCGGGGCGGAACCGGTGTTCGTGATCGTGAAGGTGTAGGTGATCGACTGCCCGGCCGCGGAGACCTTCACCGGATCGGCGGTCTTGTCCACGACGAGTACGGGATGACCGTTGTCCGGCGGGGTTTCCACATCGACGGTAGCCGACGCCTCGCCCCGTACCTCCGGGCCGCGGGCCGGCAGGCCGGTCGCCAGGGCGGTGTTGGTGATCTCGTCCAGGAGCAGGTCGGCGCCGGTCACGGTGTAGGTGGTGGTCGTGCACACCACCGACTCACCCGGCGCCAGCGCGATCTCGCCGTTGGTCACCTCGGTCGTGCCCATCAGGCACTTGTCGATCACCGGGGCCGGGGTGCCCTTGCCGGAGAACGCCGTCTCGGTGATCTTGACCTCGGTCAGCGGGGAGGTGCCCGTGTTGGTCGCGGTCAGGGTGTAGGTGATCTTGTCGCCCACCACGGTGACCTTGGTCTTCGCGTACGTCTGGCTGAGATCGGCTTCCTTCTTCAGCCCGATCGAGGCCACCCGCGTCTCCGGCGGGACCGTCACGGTGGCGTCGTCCTCGTCGGTGACCGGTTCGCCGTGCGGCGGCTTGCCACTGGCGACGGCGGTGTTGGTGATCGAGGTGACCCCGGGATCGAGGTCGGCCCGGACCACCGTGTAGGCCTCGGCCTGGCAGATCGCCGTCTCACCCGGCTCCAGGGTGATGGAACCGTTCGCGACGGCCACGCCGCCCACCGTGCAGGTCTTGATCTCGGGCCGGGTGCCCTTGCCGGAGAACGCCGTCTCGGTCACCGTCACCTCGGTCAGCGGCAGGTCGCCGCTGTTGGTGATCGTGAAGGTGTACGCGATGGTGTCGCCGACCTGGGACACGGTGGTCGGGCTCGCCTCCTTCTTGATCGTGATACCGGGAACCTTCACCGCAACCTCAGCCGAAGCAGTGTCGTTCACGGTCCGGTCATCGCCGGTCTTGCCGGTGGCCGTGCCTTCGTTCCAGATCGTCTTCTGGGCCAGGTCGGCGGCGACCACGGTGTAGCCGGTCGTCTTGCAGATCACCGACTTCGCCGGCGCCAGGGTGATCGCCCCGTTGGTCACGGCCACGCCGTCGACCGTGCAGTCGGTCACCGTGGGAGCCGTGCCGTGGCCGGTGAAAGTCGCGGCGACCTCGCGTACTGTCACGTTGTTCAGCGCGATCTGGCCGGTGTTGGTGGCCGTGAGGGTGTAGCTGATCTTGTCACCGGCGTACGAAACCGTCGTCGGCGAGGCCGTCTTCACAAGCGTGATCCCGGCGGGCGGGGCGATGCCGACCGTCGCGTCGTCGCTGTCCGTGATCGGATCCTGGCCCGGCGGGGTGCCGGAGGCGACGGCCGTGTTCTTGATCTCGGTCAGCAGCATGTCCTCGTCGGTCACGGTGTAGGCCGCCGACTTGCAGATCGCTGTCGCGCCCGGCGCCAGGGCGAACCCGCCCAGGCTGACGTCGGCGCCGCCGACGGTGCAGGACACGAGGGCCGGGGCGGTGCCCTTGCCGGTGAAGGTCTGCTCCGTGAGGCGTACGTTCGTCAACTCGATGCTGCCCGTGTTCTTGATCGTGAAGGTGTAGGTGATCGTCTCACCGGCGGCGTAGACCCGGGTGGGGTCGGCGGTCTTGGTGAGGCGGATGTTCGCCAGGTCGGCCTCGGCGTCGTCGTCGTTGTCCTCGGGGTCCGGATCCGGCTCGCGGCCCTTGACGATCGCGGTGTTGATGATCTTGCCTTCGGCGTCCTTGTCCACCGTCGCGATGTAGGTGATCGTGACCACGCCGCCGGCCGGCAAGAGCCCGCCGTGGCAGGTCATGACGCCCGCCGCCACCGCGCAGTCACTGTCCGACACGACGACGGTCGAAGGTGTGGCGGTCACGTGGACCGACGTCGGATCGATCGTGACGCCGGCCGGGATCGTGTCGGTCACGGTCCAGCCCGACGACGCCGCGTTCGGATTGGTCGACTGGTTGGTCACCTTGAGTGTGTAGTGGAGCTGGTCCCCCGGGCGTACGGTGGCCGGCTGGACCGACTTGTCCATCGCGAGGTCCACGCCCATGCCGGACGAGGTGCCGTCGTTGATCTTGTCGGTCAGCGGGCCGAGACCACTCCACACCAGGGTGAACTTGGGGTCGCCCTGGCCCGTGTATGGATCGCCGTTCTGCTCGGTGATGGAGAAGCGATAGATCATCGCCGGGTTGCCCTTGGTGGACTGGTTGCTGGAGATCCCGAACGTCCCGTCCGTGTAGACCCACTGGCTGCCGTAGCCGTGCTCGGAATAGTCGTCCTTGGCGACCTGGAAGAGCTGGTAGTCGTTCCAGGCCACGACCCCGCCCGGACCCGGGTTGTTGACGTCGAAGCGGTAGATGCCGACGCCGCACTGGGTCGCGCTGCCGGGGCAGTTGTATTGGTGGACGCCCCACAGGTAGCCGTCCAGATAGAACATGTCCGTCGTGGCGTCCGGCATGGTGTTGCCCGGGCCGGTGGCCAGCGTCAGCATGCTCCAGGTCGGCAGACAGGACGCGCTGACGACGTCGCACGTGTCACCCGTACTGGTCTGGAGCCGGCCGAAGTCGAGCAGGTAGAGAGCGGTCGAGGCGGCTTCGCCCGTCCGCAGGTACATGATGTCGGCGGTCGCCCCCGCGCCGAAGGTGCCGGCGTCGAACTCCTGGTTGTTGTTGACGCGCGTCAGCGGCTGGCCGGTGGCGTTCAGTGGCCGTCCCAGGGTCGTGACGTCCACACCCGTGCCGGTCAGGCTGATCTGGACCAGGTAGTCATAGCCGGTGTTGGTCTCGTGGTGTATGCCATATATATAGTTGTCCGCCACCCGGTAGCCGATGGCCTCGTACATATGGGCGGTGTCGATGAAACCGGCCGACTGGAAAGTGTTGTTCGTCTGGTCACCGATGAACGCCTCTTCCTGGTTGCCGCTGCCCTGGGCGAAGTTGGTGAGAAACACCCACTGGTCGCCCGGGTCAAAGGGGTCGGCGTTGGCCACCGGCCCGGTTGCGACTTGTCCGATGAGACCAAGAGCGGTCACAATTAACATAGTTGCGAATACGCGAAGTTTCGACATTCTGCCCCCATCCTTGCCTTGGCAAGGTTCCCTCGTTCCTACAGAAGTGTTCTCTTTCTATCACCGATGTAGGCGCAATGTCAAGATAGTATGCGCATTCGCGCGGCCAAAGGCCGTACGAAACAGGGTATCAGGGAGATGTCGGTTACCTCAGCCGTGCCTCACCCGCCTCCACAGAAGCCAGCTGGCGATGCCGGCTCCGGCCATCGCCATCAGGAGAGCGAAGAAGCCCGCGCTGTCATGGGTCGTGGCTACCGTGCCTCCAGCCATCACCACGATATCGGTTCCGGCGGTCTGGGCCAAGGCAAACGACTCGCCGGGGATTCCATAGATTTCGCCGGGGATCCCATATGTGTGGTTACCCGTGATCGCACTCGCGGCCATCGCCGCAAGCCACCCAAGAAACGCCTGCATCATAGCCATCCTTGCCCTTCCCTACAAGTATGAGCTTGCATCTATGAGGAACAGTATTCCAGATTTCCCGTGAAGATACCACCACTTGATCAAGATACCGCTCTGTGGGACGGTACGGCGCTCGCCGGTTCCCTTGGTCTGAGGTCCCGGACCGTGTCGCGCCTTGTCGTCCGCGCTCAGCCTGGCGTCGGCGTTTACATCCCGGAGCCATCGGTTGCCGCAGCGTCCCACATGGTGGGACACCCGGTGATGGGTGGACGCCCGCGTTGGTAGTCTCTCCCGCATGGCGGGAGACCACGATGGAGGGATGAGCAGTGTCGCTCGCGCCTTGACCCTGCTCTCAGCCTTCCAAACCCGCGATCGGGCCCTGACAGCGGCAGAGCTCGCGCGCCGATCCGGACTGCCGCGCTCCACCGCGTACCGCATGGCGGGAGAACTGACCGAACTCGGCGCGCTGGAACAGACCCCCGACGGGCAGTTCTGCCTCGGGATGAAGCTGTTCGAACTCGGACAGTTGGCCCTC
>Ga0209628_10001878_pt1 | contig 13951 bp, 13 predicted proteins | sample TergutCu122P4_FD_187285 | JGI IMG/M metagenome (GOLD analysis project Ga0209628, IMG submission 187285) | Cubitermes ugandensis P4 segment gut microbial communities from Kakamega Forest, Kenya - Cu122 P4 (SPAdes) (version 2) | ecosystem: Host-associated > Arthropoda: Insects > Digestive system...
ATAATCATAACCAAAAATATCGCCTTCATATAATTTCTTATCGGGATTGTTTAAATCGTTGTAAACAAGGCTATCAGACTCGGGATACTCTCCTTCTGAGAATTTATCCACATCTAACCAATAGGCGCCGCCCAGCAGGTCGTTAATGGTTTTAAAATTATGCTGTTTTAATCCGCGAATATCCACTCCGGCAGAGAGTTTAATATTTCTATTCAAATCCATCACCAAATTAGAGGCACCCCCCAGTTCAACATGGTCAATAATACGGTTTTCCACCATATATTGGGCACGTTTGGGGTCAGGCAATCCGGTTATCGTGTCTGTCCAACTTTTAGCTCTTTGGTTTACCTCATACATTTTATACCAATCGAGTTGGCGTATGTTTTCGTTGGTAAGCCAGGCATCTCTCCAGGCATTATAAATATGAATACTATCCTTGTAGTAACTGGGGAGGTATTTGTAATAGTCGGGGCGCGGGTCGGCTACATCGTGCCAGGTTAAAGAAGTGGTGTTATTTCTACCAAAAGAGGTGGCTAATGTGGAGGTTATCGTGTATTTATTATTTTTTGGGGTAAAGTAATGGGTGAGCAGGATGGCCGGTTCGATGGTGGTTCTTATTCGCGAGTTGCGTTGTCTTCCTTCATACCAGCCCCAGTAAGAGTTGTAATAGTGCGTATTCAACAAAGAAGCAATTTCGGGCATCACGCCGGCTTGCATGCCCCGCTCTGTTGGAGAGGCAAACGCCGTTAAATTTAAAGCGTGTTCCTGATTAAATTTTTTCTCCACCCCCAAAAATGCGCTGAAACCGGTATAATAATTTGCGATATCTCTTCGGGCGTAAGAAAGGGCATCACCAAAACGTGCCGAGGCAGACCCCACGATAGACCAGCCGCCCTTCATGGTGCCGGAGGCGGCCGTGAGCATCAACCTGTGATTATATGTTCTGTTCGACATGGCGTAAGAAGCACGTATCTGTTTTCGATAGCCGGAGGCACGGAGGTCGTAATTTGTGGCGCCGCCAATATTTCCGAAAGTAAAAGTAGCAGGATTCATATCCACCACCCTTTCGGGCCAGCGCACCACGTGGTTTAGCCCACCCCACTGCGAAAAGGAAGCCCTTCCCGTTACTAAACTATTCATCATAAATCCGTTAATACAAATATCCTGATACTGATTATCGTAGCCACGATTGCGAAAATTGGCAATACTGAAAGTGAAAGCAGTGTTGCTTTGATACACATCTTGCGAAGAATGGAGCAAACTTGGGATAAAATTATCCCCGCCCTCTTCGTCCGACTGCCCTTCGCTAATATTGCTCAAAGAGGAAGCAATCTCTTCCTGCGCGTCGAACACGGCAACGGTATCGGTTTTCATAATGGGCAAATTGTTATCTACCTGCGAAAAGGCGTATCCAAAACAAACAATGGAAAAAAATAAAAAGTGAACTACTTGTTTCATAAACAAATGTTAAATTATAAAATTAGGGCGCAAATATAAGATAAAACTGTTTGGAGAAAAGAAAAAGAAAAAAATTAGGGTTAAAAAACCCTTTCAATCTGCAAACAAATATATTTACAGAATTGAAAGGGTTTGTTTTCGTAACAGTTGGATTATACCTTTATTCCCGCTGGGCGGGTGGTAATTGAAGAGGGGTTTCCGTGCAAGGGGTAACATCTAAATAGAGTTCTCTGCCCGTGTCTATGCTAAAGCCGGGTTTTAGTTCTATAAAATCGGTAGCGCGCAGGGTGATATTGCTGTTTGCCGGTATGGTGGTGGCGTTGCTCATGGTGATAGATTTTTTTACCGCATAATTATAAGTGTTAAAGTTAGAAATCTCATTTACAGCAATATTATCACATTTAAGAGTATATACCCGCACGTAATCTACAAGCATTTGCTCTGACCAAGAACCAGAAGTAGGAGGGAGATAATTCGGTTCCAATAAGATGGAAAAGATAAGACGAACAGGGTCTACGACCCCATGGTTACTGAATGTTCTAACTGCTTTGCCATCAATATAAAATATAATTCTGTTTTTATTCCATTCAATTGCATAAGTATGCCAATCAACGTAAGTTGAGTTTACAAACTCGTGTTTAATAAGATAGGCAGGTTCTTTGCAATTGGGTTGATATTCCGGATAACATGTATGAACATTTGTTGTGGCTATTTTATTACTTGGATATCTGCCGCCAAATGTTTCAACAATGTCTATTTCCGCTGCATTCGACCCCGCATTTTCTTTTACATAAGTCCAAAATGAACAACACAGCCCTTTTCGATAGGGAATTGACATTTTAGCTTCTAAATATCCATATTGTGTATCGTAACTACTTGGAGATTTAGTTTCAATTTTTCCGTTTGTATATTTATATTGCGTTCCATTATGATTATGCTTATTGTTATTCACTCGTAAAACCAAATTCCCATTTAAAATATACACGTTCTCTTTGAGAAGAATTGCGGATACTTTAGATTGCGGAATAGTATCTAATATTTTCCATCTTGTTTTAGTGTCTAAACTATTAAAATGGTCTTCCCATACCAATTGCCAATGAGGGTCTATGGGATTATAGGTGGGTGTTTGCGCAAATTCTATATAAGAAATGAGCAAATAGCAAATTATTTGTAATGATATTGTAATTTTTTTCATAGGGATTATTTTTTTATTTTTTTGTGCCAAAAATTTTGTAAAATTCCCCAACACCGTAATAATCACCATTTTCAAGTTGAGTATATTTTTTCCAATCAAATTCTAAATACATTTGATTTTTGCTTTCAAATTTTCCGGTTGTATATTTTCCACCATAAGACAATGGGCATGGATAACCGATATATCCATCCTTATCAATACCAACAGTAATTTCATCTTTTTCTGTGTATTTAATAATTAAGAAATTTTCATCTTGTCCAATACTTATTTTTCCGGAATAATAAAACGTAGTGTCATATTCTTTTTTCTCAAGGTATCCATAAATATCAGGTATATATTTGTACTTTTCAGTCACAAATTCCCATGTACCAATATATCTATCTCTATGGTATTTATCGCAACCGCTAAACAAGAATAGTAAAACTATTGTTGTTGCTAAACAAAATGTAATTTTTTTCATAATTTCAGTTTTTAGGGTTTACTTTCAGTTTTTTAACTTTTGTGGGTGTTTTGGCATCGTTTTCGTAATATGCTACGGTGATAGTAACATCATTTTCAGCAGGCGGCAGTTTGTCGTCTCCAAATTCTATATATAAATCAGCAGTTTTACCATCCACAAGAACGGTAAATTCTTGCGTTTGGTTGTCATCATTATATTCGGTTACCGCCCAATTAAAAGTTTCTCCTCCATAAAACCATTCTCCGTCTTTTAAGATAATTTTCAGACTTCCTCCCTTGGGCACATCGGCTTTCATGCTATACTCCGTTCCGATAGATACAGAAGTAATCTGTTCACATAACATATTATCACCATACAGTCCTGTTTCAGGATATTCGATAATGATAGGTTTTTCATTTTTGCAACCACTAAAAAAGAATAATACTATTATGGCTGCTACCAATAGATTTAACGTAATTTTTTTCATAATTTTTCAAATTTTGGTTTATAATTTTAATTTATCAGATAACTTGTTACTCGTAACGTGTAACTCGTAACTAATTTACCTGCAAAATTATCATTATTTCGTTAATATCATCCGTTTGGTATCAATTATTTCATTATCCACTACCAGCGTGTAGAGATACATTCCGGCGGGGAGTTCCAAGCCGTTTACCATAATGGTGTTTACTCCGGCTTGGGTTAGAGGATACGATTTTAATTCAACCCCTTGTAAATTATAAATATAAATCGCTGCTTGTGAAACAGTTTCGGGCAGGTAGCAAGAGATTTCGGTATTGGCAGAGAAGGGGTTGGGAGCATTTTGGTATAAAATAGCCACCCCTTGCGGCTCATCGGGATTATCCGGAATATACATGCCCCCTTTGGGGTTTTTGCAACATTCCTTCATCGCTTCTTGCAATCGTATTACTTCTTTTTGCAACGTTGTTAATTGAATAATATCCAACTGTTGCGCAGTTACTATGTTTTGCAATATTCCAATTTGGTTTTGTTGCTGCTCAATAACGGTTTGCTGCTCGTTGAAACCTTTAATTAAAAGTGCAATAAATGCATTGTAGTTTACAAACATCTCTCCGTTGCAGGTGTCCACCAAATCGGGCAAAATGGGTTTAATTTCCTGCGCCAGCACCCCATACTCTCTTTTTCTTAAATCCACAGAATCTGACCGGATAAGGACAGAATCTGATTTAAAAAAATAGGAGTAGGTGTTTATCTGTTTTAAAATATTAGTAGTGTTTCCCAATGGAATAATTTGTGTTTTTAAGGTACTGTCGGAAGATAAGCCCCAAACTTTCATTTTCACATTATTCCATTTGGCAATAGGATGCCAAAAATCAAGCCTGGGTGTTCCGCTGTTGCCCCAATATGCACCAATGTTTGTGCCACCATCATCAGGTCCAATTACAATATTGTTACCACCGGCATCCACTTGCAGTTTGGCTCTGTGAGAGCACACACTATTTCCTCCAACGTTCACATTTCCATTTGATAAAACTTTAATTTGACTCATTGCGATTGTTGTTACCAACAACATCGCTAATAATAATAAGATTTTTTTCATAAATTTTTTTTTAATTTGTTTAATAAAATTTGTAAAGCACTAATAACTAATCATTAATCACTAATCACTAATCATTATTTTCTGTTTTTTAAGAACAGGCAAAACTTATGACCCTTTCTCCACTTGTCCCCCCATGGGTTAAATTAAACATAAAAAAAACGTGGAACTGTAACTTTATCTGTATTTGAGGTCTTCGACTACCTTTGGAGCAGATAAGTAAGCCCACGCCGATTAAGGACGTGAGCATCGGCACTTATTCTTGCTCCTTTTTGAAATAGTCGAAGTTTCAAATACAAGACTAAAGCTAACGCTTTTTTTGTAAGAAATAAAGAACTCGTTATGATTTATTAGTGGTTGCCCAATAATAAAACATAATTGGCTGCAAAAATAGAATAAAAAAGTTTTCTTAGAAAAATTTTGAAAATTTTATTTATTTTGCAACGCAAAAAAAATTTATCTATTAACAGTGAAAAAATACTATCTATTATTTATTATTCTAACATTTTTGTTTATTTCATGTAATGATTCCAACAAAAATAAAAACAGCAGTGATAAAACCGAAGTGCAGACTGCCGTTGTTCCTCCCCAATTTGACCCCGATTCGGCATTCTATTTTGTAAAAGCACAAACCGATTTTGGACCGCGAGTGCCCAATACGGAAGCCCACAAAAAATGTGCCCAATTTTTGCAAAACCAATTAGAAAAATATTGTGATAAAGTTATTATCCAACATTTTACAGCTACTACTTTTGATGGGGTTAAAATAAATGGTAAAAATATTATTGGTACTTTTTTCCCTGAAAAACAGAAGCGGATATTATTGGCAGCACATTGGGATTCAAGACCTTTTGCCGATAATGACCCTGACCCCTCCAACAGAGAAAAACCGATTGACGGTGCTAATGATGGCGCCAGTGGCGTGGGCGTTTTGCTGGAAATAGCAAGGCAGTTAAAAGAAAAAAATCCAAACATAGGCGTGGATATTATCTTTTTCGATGCCGAAGATTGGGGAACACCAAACAGTAGAAATGAAACCGGTGATTGGTGGTGCTTAGGGTCGCAACACTGGTCTAAAAATCCGCATATTGAAAACTACAAAGCCAACTTTGGCATTTTATTAGATATGGTTGGTGCGCCTAACGCAAAATTTTTGCAAGAGGGTCTCTCTATGCAATATGCTACCCGAATTGTTGCAAAGGTTTGGAGTAAAGCCTATAAATTAGGATACAAAGATTACTTTTTGAATATTGCAGGAAACCGCATTACCGACGACCATCAATATGTAAATCAAATTGCTAAAATTCCGATGATCAATATTATTCATCAAGACCATACCACAGGTACGGGATTTGTTTCCACGTGGCATACGTTGCAAGATAATATTTCAAATATTGATAAACACACGCTATTGGTTGTAGGCTCAACCGTGCTGGGGGTAATCTATGATGAACAATAAAAATTTGCAGTATTTGACAAAAAAACCTACTTTTGCCATTTCAAACTAAACGGATGAAACAGTTCATTTTTATTTATATTATTCTTGCGGCAGTTCTCTTTTCATACGCAGGTAAACGAAAAAGAACCGAAGATTTACCGTTGTTAAATACAAAGTGGATATTGATAGAAATTTCGGAAACTCGTGTGAATGAAAAAAATAATACGGCATTTATTGTTTTTTATGATAACTATAAATTTTCAGGAAATTTTGGATGTAATTATTTTTTCGGAGAGTTTACGTTTAGAAAAAAAAGAATAAAAATTGATTATCAAGGTTCTACAAAAAGTTATTGCACAAGTATGGAGTTGGAAGAGCAGTTTTCAAAAGCAATAAAAAATGAAATTACGAATTATTACATTGAAAAAAACAAACTTTATTTACTAAATAAAAACAAAACAGTATGTAAATTTGAAGGGCTTACGTTGTTAAATTAATTAAACTCATTTATGAATAATACAAAAGTTGCGCTTATTACAGGTATTAACGGGCAAGATGGTTCTTACCTTGCCGAATTTTTATTAGAGAAAGGCTACAAAGTACATGGCATGATGCGGCGTGCCTCTTATTTTAATACCGGTAGAATAGAACATCTCTATTTCGACGAATGGATTGAAGATATGAAACTTAAACGTTGTTTGGAACTTCATTACGGAGATATGACCGATTCTTCTTCCATATTGAGAATTATTCAATCGCTTCAGCCTGATGAAATTTATAATTTGGCAGCGCAGTCGCATGTTAAGGTCTCTTTTGATGTTCCTGAATACACCGCAGAAACGGATGCCGTGGGTACACTCCGAATATTAGAAGCGGTAAGAATTTTAGGATTGGAAAAGAAAACACGTATCTATCAAGCCTCTACCTCAGAGTTGTACGGTAAAGTGCAGGAAACTCCCCAAACGGAAAACACCCCTTTCTACCCGCGCTCTCCATACGGAGTGGCAAAAATGTACGCCTTTTGGATTACTAAAAATTATCGCGAAGCATATAACATGTTTGCTGCTAATGGAATACTCTTTAATCACGAAAGTGAGCGACGCGGCGAAACTTTTGTAACACGTAAAATAACATTGGCAGTAGCACGTATTAAACAGGGCAAACAAAGTAAATTGTATCTCGGAAATTTGAATGCCTTGCGCGATTGGGGGTATGCTAAAGATTATGTGGAGTGTATGTGGCGAATTTTACAACATCCCGAACCCGACGATTTTGTGATTGCCACCGGTGAAATGCACTCAGTGCGTGAATTTTGTACGCTCGCTTTTGCCGAAGCCGGAATTCATTTACGCTGGGAAGGCGAAAATGAAAACGAAAAGGGAATTAACACGGATACGAATGAGGTTATTGTTGAAGTTGACCCAAAATATTATCGCCCCACAGAAGTAGAACAATTGCTGGGCGACCCCTCAAAAGCCAAAAAACTGTTGGGTTGGAACCCTACCCAAACCCCTTTCGATAAGTTGGTGAAATTGATGGTGCAGCATGATTTGAAAAATGTTGTTTAACACACTGACATTTTATATATATGTGTTAATTTTATTTACCATCCATTGATACAACATTTTCCCCAAAATTGAAAGTGCTGTGGCTACTATTAAAAACAAAAATGCAGCAAAAATTTGCCCGTAAAAAGTACTGCTACTGGCACTTATAAATGGATTTCTCAAAGGGCCATGAATAACAAATAAAATCATTGAAATTGAATCGTAATATAATAATATAGTTTTCAACACTTTTGTTTTGTTCAATATAAAAGGTATGGCTTTTTCTATTCCAAACCAAAATAGTATAGTAACGCTTAAAAATGTAAGTGGAAAAAAAGGTTGATAGAAATTTCCCAATGAAAAAATAACCAATGCCAATAATCCCCAAATAAAATGGATTCTTTTTTTTGGGTTTAATGCAAACAAAATGCCCAAAGCAAACTCAGGCAGATGCCCCGGCGCATTTTGAAACAACATGATATCAGCTTTTGGTGAATATACATATTGGGTGATGTAAATCCAAATATAAGATAATAAACAGATTAATGTAAAAGCCATAACATTATGCTTTTTTATTAATTTAAACAGTAGAGGAAATAAAAGGTATAACTGAAATATCAATCCGAAAAACCACCAGGGCCCAGTTAAAGTGAGTGCCTGTCCGGGGATTAATGTGTGTACAAATAATAATCTATACAGAAAATGTCTGATAGCACCCAAACCAATAATTCTGTCATTGATAACGATAGAATAAAAATAAAAAAAAACAAAACCTGTTATTAGCAGTGGATAAAGTTTTTTGAGCCTTTCAAACATAAAAACACCCCAATTTCTATTTTTATTTTGCATAGACAAAGCGAGCCCTACGCCACTTATAAAAATAAATATATTAACCCCATAATGACCAAAATATCTGCATAAAAAAAAACGTAATCCTTTTTTTACTATTTTCGCACATCAAAAAAGTTGCATTTTTGACTTGATTGTACTTTATCAATTTGTTAAACCAATGGAAAAACATTCAAAAATTTATGTCGCCGGTCATACCGGATTAGTGGGGTCTGCCATTGTGTGTTGTTTGCAAAACAATGGGTTTACGAACCTGATTTATAGAGATATTAAAGATTTAGATTTAAGAAGACAGCAAGATGTTGAAGATTTTTTTGCGCTGGAAAAACCGGAATATGTTTTTCTTTCTGCTGCTAAAGTAGGAGGTATTTTGGCAAACAATAACTATCCGGCTCAATTTATATACGACAATTTGATGATTGCCACAAACATTATTCATTCCGCTTATTTGCATCAGGTAAAAAAACTATTATTTCTCGGAAGTTCATGTATATACCCAAAAATGGCAACGCAACCCATTAAGGAGGAGTATCTATTAACAGGAAGTTTGGAACCCACCAACGAAGCATACGCCATTGCCAAAATTACCGGATTGGAGTTATGCAAATTTTATCGAAAAGAGTACGGTTGTAATTTTATTTCGGCAATGCCTACCAATTTATATGGCATAAATGATAATTTTGATTTGGAAAACTCGCATGTGTTGCCTGCATTGATTCGAAAATTTCATGAAGCAAAAGTAAACCAAAAGCAAGAAGTAGTTCTTTGGGGAACAGGAACTCCAAAACGTGAATTTTTATATGTGGACGACCTCGCCGATGCTCTGCTTTTTTTGATGCACCACTATGAAAATGATGAACCGATAAATATTGGAACAGGCGAGGATGTTTCCATCATGGAATTAGCCAGTATGGTAAAAGAGATTGTTGGTTTTGAAGGAGAGACAGTGTTTGATGCCACTAAGCCCGACGGTACGCCCCGAAAATGGTTAGATGTTACTAAAATTCATCGCTTGGGTTGGCAACATAATACCAAATTATCAGAGGGAATTACAAAAGTTTATGAATGGTACGTTTCACAAGAAAATATTAAAATTTAATAAAATTATGGTTATCAATACTGAAATTAAAACCTTCTCCGATAGTGCTAAACTGCCGGTTGAAAAGATAAAATTATTGGAAATTGCCCATCAAGCAGCCCAGCAAGCTTATGCGCCCTATTCTCATTTTAAAGTTGGTGTTGCCATTTTGTTAAAAAATGGACAAATAATTTCGGGAAATAATCAGGAGAATGCAGTTTACCCCTCCGGTATGTGTGCAGAGCGGGTGGGGCTTTATTATGCCGCTTCTCAATTTCCGGATACACCCATAGTTCAGATTGTAATTACAGCCATAGGAAATGAAACTGAAGTATGCCGCCCTGTTCCCCCTTGTGGAAGTTGCCGGCAAGCGATTTTAGAATATGAAATAAAATTTGGAACACCTATAGAAATTATGATGGCAGGAGAAAAAGGCGAGGTATATATCGCAAAATCTGCTGCCGACTTGTTGCCGCTTTCATTCAGCAATGAATTTTTATAATGAATAAAGATTAATGACTTACTTAAAGTATTGAAATTTTGTTAAACCTTAAACTATAAACTATTATGAATTTACTACAAGGAAAAACCGCATTTATTACCGGTGGTGCGCGTGGAATTGGCAAACAAATTGCACTCACTTTTGCCAAACACGGTGCGAATATCGTTTTTACGGATTTACAAGAAAATGAAGCTGCTATTGAAACTGCTAAAGAAATTGAAAATCACGATGTTAAATCAATGTTTTTCGCTTACAACGCAGCAGATTTTCAGGCTACTGAAGCAGCGGTTAAAAAAGTATTCGAAAAATTTAACGCCATAGATATTTTGGTAAATAATGCCGGCATTACAAAAGATACTTTGCTCTTACGCATGCAGGAAAACGATTGGGACTTGGTAATGAATGTGAATGTAAAATCAGTTTTTAATCATATAAAAGCGTTACAGACTTATTTTTTAAAACAGAGAAGCGGTTCAATAATTAATATTGGCTCGGTGGTGGGGATTTCAGGAAATGCTGGACAGGCAAATTACGCCGCTTCAAAAGCCGCAATTATTGGGCTAAGCAAGTCTGTTGCTAAAGAATTGGGCAGTAGAAATATTCGCTGCAATGTGATTGCCCCGGGGTTTATAGAAACTGAAATGACACAGGTTCTTTCGCAAGAAGTGAAAGATGCTTATTTTAAAACCATTTCACTTCGGCGGGGCGGACAACCCGAAGATGTGGCAAACACTGCACTGTTCCTTGCTTCAGATTTGGCTGCCTATATTACAGGTCAGGTAATTGTTTGTGACGGAGGAATGTAATTGTTCAATAGTTAGTAAAATGTAATACTATTTTTTCCGGTGTAATTCCATACAAACAACGGTAATCTTTGTATTTACATGGTTTTTTCCCATATACAGAGCACGGGCGGCAAGGAAGTTTCAATTGAATTTGCGGATTGTTCTCCTGCCCAAATCCTACAAAACCCGCATAAGGATGAGTGGCCCCCCAAATTGAAACACAAGGAATATTGCAAAGCGAAGCCAGGTGCATTCCCGCTGAATCCATACTTAACAAAACATCTAATGTTGATATAAATGCAAGTTCTTCAGTCAAAGATTTTTTCCCTACTAATGAATGAACATTTGCGTATTTTTTTTCCCAATTTTCGCATTGCTTTTGCTCTTCATTTCCGCCGCCAAAAAGATAAATTTTATAGTTTGGGCTAAGCATTTCTAACACTTTTTCCATTAATTCCGGCGGATATTGCTTTCCTTTATGCCGAGCAAAAGGGAAAACGCCAATCTGCTTTACTTTTTCTGGTAAAAAATGGGGAGAGGTGGGGATTATTGCTGCTTTTATTTTTAATTTTTGAAAAACCTCCGTATATCGCTGCCACGTCGTTACAATGGGTTTTTTATGGGAATTGTTAGATTTACATAATTTTCTTTTATCTTTTCTACCTTTATTGATCGTGGCAATTTTAACTTTTTTTAAAGAAAAACGAAATATAAATGTAAGAATTTTTGTACGCAAAACATCGTGTAAATCCGCCACCAAATCAATTTCGTATTTTTTTCTAACCTCTTTATAAAGTCTGAAAAGTCCTAAAACTCCTTTATGTTTTCCTTTAAAGTCAAATGAAAAAACCTCCAAATTGGGAATATTTTCAAAAAACGGAGCAAAAAAAGCGCGAGTAGCAAATACAAAGCGAATGTCGGGATTTTGAACGGCAATTTCTCTCATCACCGAAGCGGCAATAGCCACATCGCCCATAGCGGAGAAACGAAGTACCAACACTGTTTTCATTTTATAATCAACATTTTTCTTATTGTTTAATTGTTCTAAAGCATAAAAGTAAAAAAATCTTACGGTCTTACGGTCTTACGGTCTTACAGTCTTACGGTCTTACGGTCTTAATCTCCGGTATAGTACCGGGTTCAAATTCGGGTCGTTATACATTTTCATCTGTTTATAAACTTTCATTTTCTTTTTGCCTGCGGCAAAATCATCCAATAACTGTTCAATGGCAGTGGACAGGTCAATCTCTTGTTGCAAAAGGATATCCAATTTATCCCTACATTTTAGAATATGTTCATTTAAAACGTCCGTGCGTTTTACTTCCTGCTCCATGTGGTAGATTTTCAGTTCTAAAATAGAGAGCCGGTCGAATGCCCAGGCCGGAGTTTCTGTGTTGAGCGGCGTATCCTCCATTTTTTTCACCTCTTTAAACAAATCTAAAAAATAGGAATCCAAATACTCCACCATATCGGTTCTTTCTTGATTAGAAACATCAATGCAGCGTTTAATTTTCAGGGCTTCAACGGGGTCAATTTTAGGCTCTCGAATAATATCTTCCAAGTGCCATTGAACTGCGTCTATCCAATTTTTATGATAGAGTAATGCCTCAAAACTTCCAACCGGATAAGGATTTTGCAAAGGATGTTCAACAGAATCAAACTGATGATAATCATGAATAGATTGTTTAAAAATAGAGATAGCTTTTGATAACATAGATAATGACATTTTGAGTGCAAAAATAAAACAATAATCTAATTTTTACCTCTCAATGATGAATAATGGTATTAAATGTGAAAATAAATTTATCTTTGTCCCCAATTTTGTAATTAACGTAACATTTTGAATATGAAAAGAAAAATCGAATTTTGTTTAGTGTATCGCGACATGTGGCAGTCCTCCGGTAAATATGTTCCCCGCGTGGACCAGTTAGTCCGCATTGCTCCGGTAATTATTGAGATGGGCTGCTTTAGCCGTGTTGAAACCAACGGCGGTGCCTCCGAACAGGTGAACCTACTGTATGGTGAAAACCCAAATACCTCTGTACGAGCCTGGTTAAAACCATTTAATGAAGCCGGTATCAAAACAATGATGCTGGAACGTGCTCTTAACGGATTGCGGATGTATCCCGTGCCGGCTGATGTGCGCCGACTGATGTGCAAAGTGAAAAAATCGCAAGGTGTGGACGTAGTACGCACTTTTTGCGGATTAAACGACCCGAAAAATCTGGAACTTTCCATAAAATACGCCAAAGAATATGGGCTCATTTCTCAAGCCGCACTCAGTATTACCTATTCCCCCATCCATACGGTAGAGTATTATATGGAGTTGGTGGACAAATTTGTAGAATATGGCGCTGATGAAATAGGACTGAAAGATATGGCGGGTGTGGGTCGCCCTGCCTTGTTGGGAAAATTGGTAAAAGCAATTAAGGAAAAATATCCCCATATTTTAGTACAGTATCACGGACACTCCGGCCCCGGATTTTCTGTGGCTTCCATGCTGGAAGTGGCTTATGCAGGCGCCGATATTATTGACGTGGCTATGGAACCCCTCGCATGGGGCATGTCGCACCCTGACGTTATTACCATCCAAGCCATGTTGAAAGATGCCGGTTTTGATGTTCCGGAAATCAACATGAATGCCTACATGCAAGCACGTACGCTAACCCAAGAATTTGTGGACGACTTTCTGGGCTATTTTATTGACCCGAAAAACAAACAATCTACCTCTTTATTAGTGGGTTGCGGACTACCCGGCGGCATGATGGGTTCTATGATGGCAGACCTGAAAGGTGCGCACAACGGCATCAATATGTTTTTGAGAAACGGCGGAAAAAAAGAGTTGAATGAAGATGAACTTATGGTGAAACTGTTTGAAGAAGTGGAATATGTGTGGCCCAAAGTGGGAACACCCCCGTTAGTTACGCCCTTCAGTCAATATGTGAAAAACATTGCGTTGATGAATATTATGCAGATGGCACAGGGAAAACCGCGCTATTCGCAAATGGACCAAAATACTTGGGATATGATTTTGGGTAAAACCGGTAAACTCCCGGGCACATTGGCTCCGGAAATCATTGA
>Ga0209628_10001879_pt1 | contig 13951 bp, 3 predicted proteins | sample TergutCu122P4_FD_187285 | JGI IMG/M metagenome (GOLD analysis project Ga0209628, IMG submission 187285) | Cubitermes ugandensis P4 segment gut microbial communities from Kakamega Forest, Kenya - Cu122 P4 (SPAdes) (version 2) | ecosystem: Host-associated > Arthropoda: Insects > Digestive system >...
GCTGTTAGGGTAATGTTGGCTGTTGGTGTAAAAGTATAAGGATTAGCGGTAATCACATTTTCATCTTCGTCTGTCCAGTTTACAAATCTGTAGCAGGTGGCCGGAGTTGCCGTTACGGTTACTTCTTCATTGCAATCATAATTATTGCCGCCGGAAACAGTTCCGCCGCCGGCTGGAGATGCCGATACGGTAATAAGGTATTCTTTCTTCTTAAAAGTAACCGAAATTGTATGGTTAGCCTGCACGTCTTTAAAAGTGTAAATATTGCCGTTAATTTCTACATTTCCTTCCGGAATTATCTCAACTTTATCTATTTCGTAGCAGTTTGCGGGAGTAATGGCAAAGGTTGCTGTGCCGCCTTGAACAACAGTTTCCGCTTCACTGGGGAGAATAGTGCCGTTTGCTCCTGCAATAGGAGTAATTGTAAATAATTCAAGGCAATCTGGTTTAGAGTGATAAATAACTGTATTTATCATGTATTTGAATAGATGCAATTTGCCACAATAATTGCCGCTTGATAAGCCACAGTTTGTACCTCCAAATTGATAATAATATCTCCAGTAAGCAATATTTCCACTGCTGAGAAATACTGATAAATAACGTTCAGGATTAGTAGCAGTGGTAGTGTGAGGATGGGTTCCATCACTACCATGAAGCAATAATCCACCCGGATGATCAGAGTTGGTAACTACGGTCCATGTAGAAGTAGAACTTAAACTTGTAATGGATATACCTGTTGCAGAGTTGGTAGAAGCAAGCGTGTGGGTACTTGAGCCAACTTGTTGCGAAATAGTAAAACCAACAGTGTTATTTCCTGTAAAATTCCAAATCATATCATTATTAATCTTACTAGGAATTAATTTATTATTGGCAACAACAACTCCTGTTTGTGCTCCCGGAGTATTTAGAGTAGGACTTGCCCCCTTTGTATTGGGTAGATAGTAATATAATCCAGGGTAAAGTTTATGCTCAAAAGTAATTACATAGTCACCGGCAGTTACATCGGTAAGGTTAGTTACTTCTTCCCAAACAACTCCTTTCATATACACTGCAAATAATTCCGTATCTACAGTAGGTTTGAACAGGAACCCCGGTTCAAGAACTAAGAGTGGTCTTGTGTTTACTTCCGTGAGTACCGGTGCGGTTCCCCATCCTGCAAAGGTGTAGCCCGCTTCTTGACACGCTACAGAGGGTTTTGCATCGGGGAGTATTACGCCTCCAAAATATTCTGTTTCAGTAATACAAGTCTCTTCTCCCTCAAATGTTATATCTTTAAATATTCCGTTTCCAATATCAAAACAAACTGTATATTTCTCTAATGGAGGACAGTTGGGATTTGTGCTGTATGTCGTTACTTCAGATTTCTTGAATAAAGATATGGGTTCATTGTTGCCGCTGGCAGGGGCATAGGTTCTGAAAGAGCCTTGATACCCTCTAAAATGAGCAAGCCCATTGGGGAAATTGTAAGAATAGTGAAAATCTAAATCACTCCCTTTTAACTCTATTATCCAGGGTTCTGTGTGGGTAGTTCCCAATTGAAGATGGCCCGAATAAGCAGCATCAGCACCCAGATAATAATCTCCTTTTTTGATACTGTATTTATGATTTGGAATATCAACGGCGGTAATGGTCATCTCCATGGCGTTAATTACCGGTAGTCCAGTGAAAGTTGTGGTATTACTTTGGGAAGAGGTGCCTTGCCCGTGTCCGTTTACAAAAGCGCCGTTAAAGAAATAATAAGTGCCGTTGGGGTGCAAAGTGGCAAGGAGATACACTCCGTCAACAAGTTCGCTAATTGTGGTAATTTTTGTGTATGTGGGGGTGGCGTTTTTCTTATAAACGGCATACAAAGTATGGTTGTTTTCTGGTATGTAACTGGTGCTCGCCTGATAGAGCGTTTCGGGAGGAGTACTGTTGCTCCAGGTGGCTTCTGTAGTCCATCCAACAAAAGTATATCCGTGCGGGATGCAATCCTCGCGGGGTACTGCTTCCGGTAGGATAATACCTGCACCGGCGGTAGCCTCGGTGAGGCAATCTCCTTCGCCTTCGTTTTCTTCAAACAGGATGATTCCGTTTCCGGCATCAAAACAAACAGTGCGTGGGGTTGCCACCGTTACCGGTTTAAAGGTTACGTGGAGGGTGTGGGCGGCGGTTATATTGGATAAGGTATATTGATTGCCGCTTACAATTTGACTTTTTACACTTGTGCCGTCTAAAAGCAGTTCGTTTATTTCGTAGCCGGCAGCCGGTGTGATGGTAATGGTTAAAGTGCCATCGTGAGAAATTAAGTAGTGTCCAATATTATCTGCTGTTCCGTGCTCACCGGCGGTTACCACCACCGCATATTGCTGTCCACAGGAAACAGGATTGTTAAAACAACCTATCACCGGCATCGCTTCGCCATCGCAAATTTTCCACACATTGGTCATATTCCAAGGGTTGGTTGTCCAGTTTCCGGATGTAGTGTAGTATGAATTAGAAACAAGGTTGGTGAGGGATTTGCTTTCACCGGCATTGTTGTTTATGCCTGGTGTAATAGAAACATTTGCGCCGTTGGCAAACAACATCATATTATTATAGGCATAATTGAAGTAGCAAGAGTTGGTTGAATTATATCCTGCAATGCGGTTAATTTGGGTAGTGTTTGCTGTAGTGCTAACAGAAGCATTAGCCGCAACACAATTCTTAATAGTGGCTAAAAAATCACTTTGACCTACTAATCCACCCACAGGGAAGCCTGTTCCCATTACATTACAAGTACTATAACAGTAACTGATATTGGATATCCAACTATTCCATCCCACTAAGCCTCCAACATTATCAACTCCCGTAACAGTACCCGTTGAAAAACTATTTGATAGGTTAGAAGCATTAGAATCACCCCTAACCATCCCTACTAAACCACCCACGTAATTTGTTCCTTTTGTATTACCAGAATTATAGCAGGAAATTATTGAAGAACCATCGCCACAAAATCCCACTAAGCCGCCAACAAAATCGTTTCCTTCCACATTACAGTTAGTAACGCCCAAATTTTTGATGGTTGCGCCGTCGGTTGCGCCAAACAAACCTTGAAAATCGGATGAAGGCCGGTTAATGGTAAGGTTATCCACAGCTTTACAATTTCCGTTGAAGAAGCCGCGGAAGTAGTTGGCGCCGGTGTTGTTTCCTATCGGGGTCCAGTTATCGTAATTGGTTAAATCCATATCCTCCATCAATTTAAAATGTACTCCGCCGGTTTTGTTTCCGTTTCCATTATTCACATAATTTGCCAAACATGCCAATTGGGCTTCGGTAGAGATTTGGAAAGGTTTTGTTTCTGTACCATCACCGTCGTTGAAACATTCCAGTTTGAATGTTACGTGGATAGTATGGTTGGCTTGCACATTGGTGAAGGTGTATTTGTTGCCCTCTTCAAGGAGAGTAAGGTTTATAGAAACGTTATCAATCTTTACATCTTCAATAATATAGAATGCGTTGGGTGTAATGGTAAAGGTTGTGTCTGTGCCTGCATTAACGGTTTGCGGAGTGTTGGGCAAGATGGTGCCGTTGGGTCCGGCACTGGGAGTGATAGTGTAGGTGGGGGGAGGGCATTCCGTTTTCACCTTTATCTCATTCGATGCAGCCGACAACGTGGCAGCGCAATGGGGGGCAGCACCATACGCCTGAACCGTGTAGTAATACTCGGTGCAGGGGGATAAGCCGGAAACAATCTGCGATGTTTCAGAACTTGAAATATTATCGTATGTGGTTATGATATTGAATTTTCTTCCTTTAATAAAGATATTATCAATACGACTCGTACCGGTAGCAGCAACATTTCCTGTTGCTGCTTGAAAATCCTCATTACTTGTCATTATCCAGCGAAGTGAAATGTTTGCTTGATTTTCACAATTAATAGGTAATGGCATATCTGTTATTTTTCCTGTCCAATTGTTTGAGGCACCCCCTAATTCGATACTGCCATTTGGAACAGATAACCAACCATTAGATACAATTTGATATTGTAATTCAAAATCTTTTGGTCCGGTTCCTGATGAAAATTGTGCAGATGATATTGTTAAATTACAATAATTAGTTGTATTGATACTGTTAATAAACCAATACTTTTGGTTTGCACCATCATTCCAATTATTAATGCTAATTGAATAACTTCCTGTTTCATCATTATAGCCTGAAACTGCAGAGTAAGTTCCATTTGTATTAGACGAAATAATTAACCCTGCATTATTAATTGATGCTTGTTCCACTGCTCTGTTCTTGTTCACAGCATCAGAGTCATAATAAGCACTATGCGCGGCGCCTGTATTTGTAGTATATGGACAAGTCCATTTTGCCAAATTTGTTATTTCCTCTTCTTTTGTGTAAACAGCCACTTTATACCCACTTACACCTGATACTGCTGTCCAGTTTGCGGTAAAGGCGGTTGTGCCTGTTGCAGTTGCAGCAGTTGCTGTGGGTGGGGCAACGGTGGGGCAGTTAATTACGGCGGTGCTGGTAACGGGTACCTCAATTGTGCTAACATTGGCAGAGCATTCAATTGTAAATTGGGCAGTGTTGGTTCCTGCTGTTGTTGGGCAATAGGTAAAATAAACAGTTACGGGTAAATCAACGGCCTCAAACCATAATTCACCATTACTATCCACTTCAATCTCTTCCTCTAATTTATTTTTGCCGCCTATTATAGCAAACAAGAGATTATCATCCAATATTACAGAAATAATTTCATTATTGGCTAAATTTGTGCCGCTAATCACAAACTCGCCATTCGCACAAGCGGTAGTGGCCAAGTTGAGTTGAGGTAAAGTAATTGTAGAAGGGTTGGCGGTAAGGGTGGGGGGGCAGGGTTCTGTTGTGAATGATGTTGTGCTTCCGTAGCCTGTTAAATTGGCATTATTGATAGCATAAGAGCGAATGTAGTAAGGTGTGTTGCATTCTAAATCCTCAATAAGCGCTTCAAAAGTTGTGCCTGTTGTAATTTCGTATTTGGTAACGTTTATTCCGCCAATTTCAGGGTTTGCGTTTGTTTTGCTATACACAAAACCAAACTCTTTAATGGTGCAACCCGTGGCACCGTTGGAAGTAATGTTAGAAGTTACGATAGCAAAATCAATATCTTTTTCTACTTCTGTTTCATCAAGAACGGGGGCAGTAGTGCAAAACACACAGGTGGGGATGGAGGAGTAGGAGGTGGAATCATAAGTAATTGTAATACCTACAACCCGAGGGCCATTGTCGGTGGTGGTAGTGGTACTGGAAAATTTTAACTTTCCAAAACCTGTCAGATTCCCTGTCTTCACTCCAGTTTCAATACTATAATTAGTACCTGTTGTTGTTGCAGTAATAGTACCCCATACGTTGTTTGCTACATCTGAAATTGTTATTTTATTATAACTTATACCTCCATAAGTGCCTACATTTGCTGATATAGATTTTATTGCACTCAAATCAAATGCAGGTGATAAAATGTATTTACCTGCATTCAATCTAAAATAAGAAGTGTTATCGGTTGCATTACTTACATCCCATCCAATGTGAACACTGTATGTCATTGCTAATGTTGCGTTTACCACCTCTTTCTTATACACTGCATACAAAGTTACATTATTTGTTTGCGGGTAATAGGTAGTGTTTTCTAAATAAAGCAGAGAGGGTACAGTTTGCGTGTTTGCATTAACTTTTGCTACAGTCCAGCCGGCAAAAACCCAATTATCGGCAATGCAACTTGCCGGCGGGGTGGCGGTTGGTAGTGTAATTCCCGCTTCACCCGATGGCTCGGTGTCGTCCTCTTTCACACAAGTACCGCTACCCGGGTCAAATACCACTTTGAAAGGTGGGTTTTTTACCACCAAGTCATAATAAATAGAGGTTGCCGCGCAATAATTGCCGGAAGCCGCCAGCGAGGCTGTAATTCTTACGTTGCCCTTTGCAATAATAGTAACCATGCCGGTATTATCCACTGTGGCTACGCTTGAGTTATTGCTGCTGTAAGAAACAGTTGCACTGTTTGAAGCTGTTGCCGTAATGGTAAAAGGAGCATCGCCCACCGTTGCGGTAGCTGGCGGCGTGGAAGAAAACGACAGTGTTGGCGTAGCGCAAGTTACATTTCCACTGCAGGCAACGGTTTCATTGTTGGCATTTACAGTAGTAATTGTAATATTTTCCGCATTATAAGTTCCCACGTTTAAACCTGCCTTCAAGCGAACATAGATGGTGGTTGAATTTACACTTCCACTACTTTGGGTAAGCGTAATTGGACTTACGGGTGAGAAACTGCCGCCGCCTGTTAAAGAGATTTCATAATCAGCAGGCGGGGTAATGATAATATCGTCCGTTAAATTAATTCCCGAAACGGTAAACGATTTTTCTGCCGAGGGACCACTGTTATACACGTATGTAAAACCGGTAAGGGTGGTGGGGGTGATAGTAAGTGAGGGGGGGCAGGAGGGGGTGGAGGAGTAGGATGTTGAGGTTGTAGAAAATTCTAAAATAATTTCACTTATATAAACTACACCTCCTGTTACTTTAATTGTAAAAAAACCATTTTCACCCGTAATATTCACTTTACCAGATGCTGATAAGATTCCTACTTGTGTTGTTTGCGCATTAGAAATAGAAGATTGATAAATTGTAATAGGATTAGTCCCTGAATGACGATTAACAGTAACAGATTTTAGTCCTGCAATTGCAGATGTATTATACAATTCTGCAGGGTTACCACTACTGTTATTGTTCATCTGTATTCCATTTGTTTTAAATCCTTTATTAACTGTAAATCCTACACCACCTTTACTCCAAGAATATATGTTATATGTATTTGTAAAAGAAGGTATATCATCAGCATTAGTTGTTATTGTTCCTACACTTGCCCCCTCTTTCTTATACACTGCCCACAGTGTTATTTCAGTATTTTCTCCTTCGGGGGTGTATGGGTTTGAAACGAAAGTGGGTTTTGTGTTGGTTTGGGAAATGGAGCCGGCCAATGTCCATCCGGCAAATTCCCAGCCTGGGCAGGCTACCGCAGCATCGGGGAGTTCTAATTCAGTGGTTACACCTTCAAAATAATTAATTCCCCCATCTATTGTTCCAGTGCCGGGGTTTAGAGTGATGTTGTAAGATAATGTTGTTACATCCATACTTAATGACTCATCCGATTCTGCGCCTCCTGCAACGGCTTTTACCGTGTAGTAATAATCGGTTTCAGGAGTTAATCCGGTTACCTTATAAAAAATTTTACCGCCGGTTGATTGATTTGTTAAAACAGGAACATCATCTCTTGTTTTTTTGTAAACATTTATTAGATAATCTTCCGCACCTGAAACAGTACTCCAGTTTGCAACAAAGCTAACAGGGGTAATTGTGTTAGGTTGGGTAACAGTGGGGGGGGCAGTTACTACTGCTAAGGGGAGTTTACCTCCACTTAATGCTAAATTTCCTAGAGCAATCATCCAAGGGGCGTTTGTGCCATAGTTAGAATCTCTTACTTTACTCATTGCTTTAATAATGTAGTTTCCATAAGGTACAGTTGCATCAATATTGCAATTATTGAAAAGACGAACATTACCATGCCAAGTACCTGGTCCAAAGTTTGGTATAATATTAACATCAAGGGGGTTTAGTACTTTGACCAAAGTGCCTACATTATTAAATAAACCTATTGCATAAGTTAAATCTGGACAAGTTAACCAGTTCGTATTTTGGAAATGAGCAGTAGCCGTAAAATTGCCAGGACGTTGTACTCTATTAGTAGATGCCGTCAAATCAGTATCATATTTTAAATTTACTTGATAGGGCGGGTTTGTTCCATTGTTTTCCGGTTGTAAGCCAATATAAATAGCATTGTTGTTAGGATAACTAGTACTGCTATTTGAATTTGATAATGGACAAACATTAAATTTGGCGTTAGAAAGTCCCACCCAACCCCAATTAAGCCAAAACATATCTTGCTCATCATAGCCATCACAAATAAATGCATGCCCTTCCCCACCAATAGCATTACCACTATAATAAACGGGTCTTCCTGCATCTAATTCTGTCTTTAAAAAATTAATCCATTGCTCATCAGTATAATATACCTTACTTCTGCAATCCATCCCATTGTCATAGCCAAAATAAGTAGTTAGTGCACCACCTACATTATAGCTACTAGCTCCGCTTGCGCTATTACCATAGTTCATTCCAACGCTTACCCCGCAGTGGTACATCAACAGGGCAACATTATCTTGTTGTGTTGTGTTAGTGGGAGTAGCACCGCCCATATTCAACCACTGATAATTAGCTCCAAAAGTTACTGCAGGAATAATAGCACTGCTACAGTATTTTGAACTACTTGTACTAGGAGAATAAGCATTTGTTGTTCCGCTACCTGCTACAGGCCATTTGTGATAATTCATTATTTGCGCCATAGCAGTCGCGACACAACCGGTAAGCATTGGCGTAGATGAGGGTGGACACGGTGGACACAATTTGTTGTATGGGTTATCTTGCCCCCAAGTAGTTGTAATTAGCGGCCCAACCGCTCCTCTTCCTCTTGTATTCTCAAAATACACTTCATCTCTATTCAGGTAGGCGTTCCATTCGGTTTGTGTGGTTTCAGACTGGGGAAGGTTGGCATCAATGCCTGCCGAGATGGCGTTGCCAATATCTTCCATCCAAGCAGCAAAGTTGGGGGGAAGGTTATTGTGGTCGTAACTTCCTTGCGTGCTGTAGCCCAAAATGGGGCGCGCAATGTCATCGCCGGAGATAATGACAAACCCATTGTCGCGTCCTACGTTAAATACATAATACACCGGTAAATCAACAGTTCTTGTGGCGGTGGCAGTATATACCAGCGTTAATGTTTCGCCGCGCACAAAAGTGGCGTCAAATTTTTGTTCAATGAGAAATTGCGCAACCGCAACGGCGTTTTCTACTTCTACTTTTTTTGCATGTAAAGGCAAGCAGAATCCGGCCAGCAACAACACAATAAAAGTTTGTTTTAATAAAATAGATAAAGTTTTTTTCATGTTTTTGATATTTAGTTTTTTAATTATTTTTTTTTTTTATTAATGTAGATTATATATAATAAGGTGCGAAAATAGAAAAAATTATTCATTATCTAAAACACTTTCAAATGCTCATCAATAATCACTACGGTATCGCCTACCTGTTTTATAATGGCAATCCCCTTTTTCAGACACTCTTGCTTGGCAACGGGGTCGAAGGTTAGCGCGGCTACTCCCAAATAAACATTAAGATGCGCATATTCATGACAATTAACTCTAAAAGTTTCTGCTTTTCTTAAAATTTGAGGAATATCACTTCTGCGCAATTTGAATTTGGCTTCAATAATTCCTACCGTTTTTCCATTGATGAGCATCATATCGTACTCATCTTCATATCCTTCTTTTTTGGGAACCGGCTTCACATGGTCCATGAATTTATCGAACTTTTCGCCTAAGAAGTTCTTTTTCCCTTTTTTAAAGGAGTTAATAAAGTACTCTTCGGCAAAGAAGCCATGACTGTTCGACCACCCTCCTACCGTTTGTTGCAGTTCTTTCATGCGCCGGTCGGTTTCTTTCATGCGCCGGTCGGTTTCTTTCATATCTTCTCTTGTTTCTTTAAAGAGCCGGTCGGTTTCTTTCATATCTTCTCTTGTTTCTTTAAAGAGCCGGTCGGTCTCTTTCATGCGCCGGTCGGTTTCTTTCATATCTTCTCTTGTTTCTTTAAAGAGCCGGTCGGTTTCTGCAAATTTTTCGTTTAAAATACGTTCATTTTCTTTTGAAGACGCAATGTAGTCTTCCACAAGGAGTTCTAATTTTGATTTCATTTTTTTTGAGTTATTAGTTAGGAAATTATTCATTATTCACTGAAAGAAAGTTTACTACGGAATATTCAAAGTCTCTGCCTAAAAATCGGCGGCAAATATACACAAAGAGGAGGCGTTTGTCAAGGGGGAAAGCAATTTTTAACAAAAAAAAATTAAAAAAGGGGGTTGGTGTGTTAATAGTTCTCCCATTTTTTATCCGTCTGTGTGTAATTCAAAGAATTTTATGTTAATTTGCAAAATAATTTAACATAATAAAAAAACATTCATTTATGAAAAAAAAATTTTTACTAACCCTCTGTTTATTATTTGTTTTCCTTGCTGCGTGGGCAGGAAAATTTGTTTTAATTCCTGTTACGGAAAACAACAATTTGGAAAATTTGTTTGAAAACACTGATTTAAAAATTCATTACTATTGCGACCACTATGTGCTGGCAACCACCGAAAATCTAAATTTTGAAGGGATTGCAGTTTTAGACGAAGAGGCTTTTGTGGATTGTGAGGGCTATTATATTATTTACTGTCCGCCGTCGCAACGTTCATCCTATTTGACGGAAGCACAACAGGCAGGTAAAGTGTTGTATAGCAACGACAATTTCTTGCTTGTGAAAAGGTTGGATAACAATTCCCAACTGTTTCCCGCTAAAAACGACGGTATGGTGCATATCACCCAACAAAGAGCCTATCTGCCGACTAACCGGTTTGATTATCCTGTTGTTACAGAACCTGATGCAAATGTAACAAACCTTGTATCGCAGGTTTCAACCCCATCGGTCATCTCTTATGTTCAATCACTGGAAGATTTCGGAACTCGCGTATGTAACCATACTAAGTCTGTTTCAGTACAAAATTGGATTAAAAGTCAATACGAGTCGTTTGGTTTATATACTTATGTTCATAATGTTACGGGAGTTTACCCTTGGTGGGGCGGTAGTGCAGTTCAATCGGGAAATGTCATAGCCATTCAACCAGGCACAGACCCGCTTCTTAAAAATGAATATATTGTTCTTGGCGGCCATCACGATACTTTTACTTATGAAGATAAAAACAATGCAACCGGTGCTGACGACGACGCAACCGGAACTGCAGGCGTTATGGAAGTTGCCAGAATATTAAGTCAATACGATTTTAAACGCTCTATCATTTACTGCGCATTTACAGCAGAGGAGTGCGGGCTTGACGGAAGCGGTCAATTTGCACAAAAATGTAAAACCGAAGGAATGAATATTCTGGGCTACTTTAATTTGGATATGACCGGTTATTTAACTCCCGGCGACCCCATTCATTTTAGCCTAATATATCCAAATTCAGCCTTGACGTTGGCTGATTATTTTGTAAATATTTGTGATGTTTATTTTCCTACTGTACCTGTTACAAGACATGCCAATCTGTCGTGGGGGGATAGCGACCATACTTCTTTCAATCAAAAAGGATATAAGGGAATTTGGTGGTTTGAAGATATTAACTGCGACAGCCCCTACATACATCACATACCCGGTGGTACAGCATACGGAGGTTGTGGAAATCCTTGTACCGGAACAATACCCTGTTTGGGAGATAAAATCGGGCCCAGTGTAAATAATCCCGAACAGGTTAAAGTTTTCACGCAGGCATTAGTGGCCAGCATTGCCACCTTAGCCGTTGTTGATGGTGAAATACCGCCGCCGTTGAACCCTCCTAAAGAATGCAAAGCAGAATATGTTGAAGGAAAGTGTATTAAAGTTTCCTGGGAAGCGCCCGACGAGAGCACCCCCGACGAATATCATATTTATCGGGAAAATGTGAGTATTGCGCAGCAAACAGCATTATTTTATACAGATACCGTTGCGGATTATGAAAATCATTGCTATAAAGTGAAAGCCATTTACGGCGCTCAGGAAAGTTTGTTTAGCAACACTTCTTGCGCATCTGTTCCCCCCCCGCCCCCGCCAACCAATTGTAATGCAGCGTTTTTTGAAGAAATGAGCATCGAGATTACCTGGAATGCTCCGGAAAAAGATACCCCCGATAAATATTTGGTTTACAGAGATAAAATAAAGATTGCGCAAAGCGTGGAACAGGTTTATATGGATACCGTTAGCGATTATTTACAACATTGTTATAAAATTACGGCAATTTATGATGATTACGAAAGTGTATTCAGTAATGAATCATGCGCGCAAGTTCCCGTTGGTATTACCAATCATCATTCAAATTATTCGATATACCCGAACCCCGCCAACAGTGAGTTACGAGTTACAAGTTACGAGTTACAAGTTACGGAGGTGGCAATTTATGATGTTTATGGAAAAATGCAGAAAAGCAGAAAAGCAGAAAAGCAGAAAGAAGAAAATGAAATTATTGTTGATATATCACATTTAGCCCCGGGAATCTATTTTGTTAAAATAAATAATGAAACAATGCGGAAATTTATTAAAAATTAAAAAATTTTAATTAATAATTAATAATTAATAATTTAAAATGCATCGCCTTTTTACCCTGCTTTTTTGCTTTCTGTTTTTCGTTTCTCAAGCGCAATCGGGATATCAAATCAGCATAAAAACCAAAAATATTCAATCAGATTCGCTTTTTATTAAAGATTATAATGTTAAAAACAAAACATTTAACACTTTTCTTTCCTTTAAATTTGAAAATAACATTACACTTAAAGGGCAAACACCCTTAAATGCAGGAATATATACCGTTGAAACAGACTCTGTTATCTTGTGTGAATTTCTGATTTCGGATGCAAAAAATCAAAAGTTTACCCTCTCTGTTTTAGAAGATGGAATTTATGTGGAAGGGAGTAAGGAAAACAGTGCTAACAGGGCATATATGAAACAGATGTTTGAATTTGAACAGCAACTCGGAATTTTGAATGCCGATTTTATGCAGAAGCAACGAAGCGGGGCTTCTAAAGAAGAGATGGCGCTTTTTGTGGACTCGCTTACGCTTCTGTTTGATAAAATATATATCGAAAAAAGAACCTATCAAGAAAAAATGATAGCCGAAAATAAGGGTACTTTGCTGGCTTCCATTATTCAGGGCTCTTTGGAAACGCCGCCACCGCCTAAAGAATCTCTTCGAGACCGCGTGAAATATTACTCGTTTATGGCAGAACATCTTTTCGTTGATTTTCCCTGGAATGATGACCGTTTGTTGAAAACCCCCGTTTTATACAATAAATTTAAAACCTTTGCCCAACATATTTTTCAATTAGAATCGGCGTTTTCTATTCCGCCTGTTATTAAAGCGCTTAATGATAGCAAAATAAACAGAAAAATGTACTACGCCTTGTTCGATTATTTAGAGCATGAATTTGGCAGCTATAAATCGCCCTATCGTGATGAACTGCTGTATATTGCGATGTTAAAAAATATTTTGCAAACCCCCGATTTGGAAGAGGCGCGCCAAATGCGCTATACCTACGAGTTGAAATTGATTGATAAAAATCATGAAGGAGAGCCGGCACCCGATTTCAATATGCTGCTTAGCACCGGAGATACCACATCTTTGTATGCTTATGAGGCAGAACTGCTCATGCTTTATTTTCAAAATCCCGACTGCCCCACGTGCGGCGAACTTCGCAACAAAATGAAAAATATGGAACTCGTAAATCGTGCCATTGCCTCCGGAAAACTAAAAATTCTGACTATCTATTTTGAAGAGGATGAAAATTTGTGGCGCAATTATCTTAACACCCGCGCCTTTACAAATTGGAACCATGGCTGGAACTATGATTTTCATATTCGGGAAGAGCATCTCTACGATATTCGCGTTATTCCCATGATTATGTTTTTAGATAAAAACAAAAAAATCATCAAAAAAGATTTGCTTTCCAATGAAATTGAAGATTGGCTGAAACGGTTTTTGTGATACTATTTGAACACAATAATTCTCAATTCTTCTCTTCCTGCCACATATTTAGCGTCTTTCGCCCTGTTTAGGCATTCTTGCAGTACTTTTGAATTGGTAATATTTGTAGGATATTTTTGGGTGTTGAGGATGCGGACGCCGGTAACATTTCCCTGCGCGGAGACGTGTACTTCAACATACACTACGCCGTTTTCATCAATATTTACGTCGGGGATATTAACATAAGCGCGGTTTCCGGAGCCATACCCAATTCCTTTTCCGGTGCCTGTGCCCCCGCCGCCTAAACCCATT
>Ga0209628_10001880_pt1 | contig 13949 bp, 12 predicted proteins | sample TergutCu122P4_FD_187285 | JGI IMG/M metagenome (GOLD analysis project Ga0209628, IMG submission 187285) | Cubitermes ugandensis P4 segment gut microbial communities from Kakamega Forest, Kenya - Cu122 P4 (SPAdes) (version 2) | ecosystem: Host-associated > Arthropoda: Insects > Digestive system...
AAACACTTGCACCGAATAACCGGTGGCAATCAACGAGTTGTCTTCCACATCATAAATCTCGTAATCAAAGATTATTTTAGCTGCTTCGGTATTCCGGAAACTGATTTCTACGCGGGCTTTTTGCTTGTAATTCAACGGTTTTTTGTAGTTAAGGTGTAATTCAATCAACGGGGCATAATATCCGCTGTTGAAAATGTCAAGATACCCGATTTCGTATTTTTTTCCAAACGCTTCGCGGGCATCTTCAAAATAGAGTGCATAAGACCCGTGCCACACAATATTCATCGAGTCCACTTCGCTAAAACGAATGTCAATCTCTTTCGATGCTGTTAGTTTCATATTTTTTTACAGATTACTATGGAGTGTGCTTTTCCGATGCCGTCTTTAATCTCATCCACTGCTAAACCGGCGGCATCGATGCAGCGAATCATATCTTCGGAGTGGTACATTTTGCTGTTTCCGTTGGCTAATGCCGTGAAATAGAGACTGATTTGTGTTAGTGCATAAGCAGCAGTTTCAAAGCGTTGTCTGTCCCAAAACGTTTCCATGATGAATAGTTTTGTGTCATTGTTCATTGATTTCGCGGCTCTTGTGAGAATGCTCGTCACTTCGCTTTCGGAGAAGCAGTCTAAAAACTGACTGAGCCATATAGCGTCGAAACCGGTTGGGAAGGGCACGTTTGGGTTGAGCAGGTTGCAGCCATGACCAAAAATGCGGTTTGCCCCGTTTTTATTTGCCGTATGCTGTTTCATAAGTTCAAGCTGTTGAGGCAAATCCATAATCGTAACTTGCACATCGGGGTTAAAATCCACACAGCGCAACGCCCATCTGCCTGTATTTCCGCCCACATCCAGCAGCGTTTTGGGCTTTTTGTCGAACACAACCTGTAAAGCCTCATCAAACGATTGGTCGCTGTAATAGTGGTCGAACCCGAACCAACTATCTTGTACTTTTTCAGGCAGTTGCGAAAGTCCTTCGTAAATGGTGCTCCAATCTCCAAACACTTTTAGTCCTTCGGGCTTGCTGTTCAGCAAGGCTTCTTCCAAATAGAACGTACCGAGGTAGTTCACGTCGTGGTTAAAATCCATATCTACTTTAACAAGAGGGTCGTTAAGCAAAAACCAGCCGGCTTTCGAGCAAACGAATTTGTTGTTTTGAAAAAGCACGGTTCCGATGGTTAATGAAGATTCTAACAGACATTGGCAAGCATATTTCGACAATTTGGTTTTTTCTGTGATTTCGTTTAAAGTTAAGCCTTTTTCGGAATCGATGAGCATTTGCAAAATACCGAATTTAATCATCAAACGGGATACTTGGAAAACGATTGGACCGAACGAAATTTCGTGTGCCAACCGCTGTGCTTCCAATGCTGATAATCTTTCCTTTGCGTAACGTTTTTCTAATGCGGAGAAAAGTTTCATACTAATATTTTTTTTGCCACCAATTCACTAATTAATTGGTGAATTCGTGGCATTACTTCCAAAATTTATAATAATTAAACCACTGTTCCGGGTATTTTCTTACTATTTCTTCTAAGTTTTTCACAAATTCACGAGTCAGTTGTTCCGTTTTTTCTTTTTTAGAAAGAGAACTAACATCATGTAATACAACCGGTTTTATATAAATATGATAATGGGAAACCGATTCTTTCATCACAAAAATCGAAAACACGGGCACATCAAAATGAGTTGCCAGGGAAAAAGCTCCGATGGGAAATTCTGCTTTCCCCGATAAAAAATCACATTCCACACTTTTTGTGCTTCCAAAATTCCGGTCGCAAGGCATACTCACAATTTCTCCGGAAGTAATCGCCTCATGAATTGCAAAAATATGAGACATATCGCCAAAAACAGGAATTACTGAAATATTATTGAGGTTAAAGAATTTTGACCTGTTCTTCATAATCTCTTTCGTTTCGCCGCCAAAAACTAATGCATTAATTCGTTTTTTTTCCTGTTTCATTAAATATCCGCATAATTCAAAATTTCCAATGTGAGAACTTGCAATAATAAATCCTTTTTCTTCCTCCAATTGTTTAATAAACTCTTCATTTCCAGATATATTCAAGTGAAAAAAATTTTTTCTGCCGGCATAAACAGCAAACCGGTCAAGCATACATTGTCCAAAAACCAAATGATTGATGTATGTTTTATAGAAAGATTTAACCGGAGAAAAGCCAAAGTGGGTTCTAAAATATCGGTATATCGGCAAATATCCTTTTCCAAACAGCATATAAAACGGAACAACACACGCCAAAACAGCGTAACCCACCGTAACATTAGCGAAGTGAAAAAAAAGTAATAATGCTTTTTGTCCTAACGTATTACCGCCTGTAACCCCTGTCCATTCTTTTGTTTTTGTTTCTGCCATTTAGAAAATCAACTACTTGTTTTTTGTTTTTTCCTTATTAACGTAACCGTCATTACTGTAACAGCAGTTACCTTATAATTTTTTTGCTTTACCCCATTTATGTATAAAGTCCACCGTTGATAGAAATCACTTCACCGGTGATGTATGCTGCATTTTCCGAAGCCAAGAACCCGACCAGTTCGGCCACTTCTTCCGGTTTTCCGAAACGTCCGGCAGGAATCATGGTTTTGAGCGCTTTTTCATCTAAATCTGCCGTCATATCTGTAGTAATAAAACCGGGGGCAACGGCATTTACAGTTACTTTTCTTGCGCCTACCTCTTGCGCCAACGCTTTGGTAGCACCAATCACAGCCGCTTTTGCCGCCGAATAGTTGGTTTGTCCGGGCAATCCTTTTAACCCCGACAACGACACAATGTTGATAATTCTTCCAAAACGTTTGGTAATCATATCTTTCAACAACCTGCGGGTTACATAAAAAACGCCGTTCAAATTGGTGTTGATGACGTTGTCCCACTGTTCATTTTGCATAAAAACCATAAGATTATCCTGACGAATTCCGGCGTTGTTAACCAACACTGCGATATACTCTTCCGGATGTTTTTCCGCCCATTGACTCAGTGCATTATCTACATTTTCCGCAGAGGTTACGTTGAACGGAAGAAGTTCTGCGATACCGTTTTTTTCTTCAATCAATCGTTTTGTTTCTAATGCCGCTTCTTCGTTGGAAGCATAATTAACAATAACAGAAAACCCCATTTCAGATAATTTCAGGCAAATGGCTCTGCCAATTCCCCGCGAACCGCCCGTAACCAACGCAAATTTCATAACTTACAGTAATTAAGATTTGTATTCATCAAAAAGAGTTTCATTTGCTCTATCTCTTTGTATTTGGGTGTATCTTCCGAAAAAAGAGGAAAAAACGCTCTGATTTCATCGTAAATAGTGCGGGTTTGTTTCGATAATTTTTCTTGCATTTGCAAACAGTCAATCGCTTGAACTAATGCTATATAATGGATAGCAAGCACCTGATACGAATTGTCGATTACCGATTTGGTTATCCACGCAGCATTGGTTCCCATACTTACCACATCCTGATTGTCATTGTTATTTGGGATGCTGTGCACATACATCGGATTGGACAACATTTGACATTCGGCGGTGGTTGAAGTTGCCGTGAATTGCATGGCTTGCATTCCGTAGTTCAGTCCTAAAACGCCTAGATTCACAAAAGGAGGCAAAATTTCGTTGATTTTGTCGTGGCACAAATAGTTTAACTGTCTCTCTGCCAGCATAGTTAATTTTGTAATGGCAATTTTCACTTTATCCATTTCCAACGAAACATAATCGCCGTGAAAGTTTCCTCCGTGATACACATTTTCAGTTTCGGGGTCAATAATTGGGTTGTCGCAAGCCGAATTGAGTTCGTTGAGCAAAACAGAGAGCGCATTTTTCAGCGTATCGAAAACGGGGCCCAGAATTTGCGGCACGCAGCGCAAAGAATAATAGGGCTGAACTTTGTGTTCAAATTTTTTCGCGCCGTTTTGTTTTCCGTTATACAACTCATTCTCTCTCTTACGAATAGATTGACTGTCGGCAGAAATTTCGCGCATAATTCGTGCTATTTCCGCTTGTCCGATGTGATGTTTGGTATCATTCAGCGCTTCCGACATAAAGTCATCGTACGAAGATGCTATTTCATTCATCATTACGGAAGCCACCACCGACCAATTTAGTAATCTTTTGGAATACAATAAATTAACCAAACCCATTCCGGTCATAACAGAGGTGCCGTTAGTGATTGCAAGTCCTTCACGGAGATGAATATCGAAAGGTTTCAGATTTTCTGCTGGTAACACATCTTTAGTATTTCGCCATTCGCCTTTGTAGTGAACTTCTCCTTCGCCAATCAATGCTAATGCGATGTGAGCCAGTTGGACCAAATCTCCGCTGGCGCCCACGCTACCATGTTCGGGAACGAGCGGACAAATATTTCTATTGATAAATTCTATCAACAGGTACGCTAAGTCCGGATGAACTCCTGATTTTGCCTGCATAAAAGTGCACAAACGTGCCAGCATAGCGGCTTTCACATACAAATTGGGCAGTGGATTTCCCGCACCGGAAGAGTGACTTCTTATAATATTGTATTGCAGTTCTATAAGCGATTTATCATCAATACGGTATTGTGCCATAGGACCAAAACCGGTGTTTATGCCATAAATAATTTTATCCGAAGCAAACTGTTTTAGAAAATCAAAACAGTTTTTTATTTGATTTTCAATATCTTGTGTTATAGCAATAGGCTTATTTCCAAACAAAATATTCTCCACATCATCTATCTTCAAAGTTTGGTTAAGGATATTCATATTTAAGATTTAAGTTGCAAAAATAAAAAAAAATGCATTTAAAAAGCCGAAGATAATTTCTCCGGCTTTTCAATGAAAACAACAATACAAAACTTACGCTCCTATTTGTAATCTGTAAAAACAGCAACAAGTTAGGTTCACGTCCGTTTGTTTAAGGTAATCGGCGACAGAAATTTTATTATCACGAATAAATTCTTGACTTAATAGAGTGTTTTCTTTGAAGAACTTATTCAATTTTCCTTCTGCAATTTTTTCAATCATATTTTCCGGTTTGCCTTCTTGGCGTGTCATTTCGCGCGCCAATTCCAATTCGTGGTCAACAATATGTTGAGGAATCTGTTTGGGGTCAACTGAAAGAGGATTCATAGCCGCAATTTGCATGGCTACGTTGTGTGCGGGTTCAAAAACTTTTTCACCTCCAACGGTAAATCCGGCAATGGTAGCCAATAGATTTCCGTGGTGGTTGTAAGCAGCCACGCAGGGCGCTTCAATCACTTCATAAGCAGGGAGTTCTGTTTTTTCACCGGTTTTTCCGGTCATTTCAACGAGCAACTCTTCCACGGTAATGCCATTGATTTTAAGTGTAAGCAGTTCTTCGCGGGTTTTAATTTTGTTTGCCATTGCAGCATCAATGATTGATTCTGTAAAATCAACGAAATCACCATTTTTAGCAACGAAATCGGTTTCACAGCTTACCACCACAATAGCGGCGAGGTTGTGTTCAGCGTTCATTTTAGCCACCACACGACCTTGGTTTGAAGTACGGTCGGCGCGTTTAGCAGCCACTTTTTGACCTTTTTTACGGAGGATGTCAATCGCGGCGTCGAAATCGCCGTTTGCCTCAACGAGTGCATTTTTACAATCCATCATGCCCGAACCGGTCATTTGTCTTAATTTATTTACATCAGCAGCAGTAATTGCCATATTATTAATTTTTTAAATGTTAAACTTACGGTTAATTAATTATTTTTTTGCAGAATTTTTTGCCGGAGCTTTTCCGGGAGTTTTTGCCGGAACTTTTACGGGAGCCTTTTTCGTGGGGATACGTTTTCTTTTAGCAGGAGAATCCTCATCGGAAGCCACATCTTTAATTTTTTTCACACCCTTAACTTCCACTACTTCTTCTTTAACAGGCACCGGAATTTCCTCTTCATCAATCATGAGATCTCTTTCTTCCATTTCGCCGGAAGCATCATCTTCAAGGGTTTCTTTATCGAATTTACGTTCGGCAGCACCTTCGGCAACCGCTTCGCAGATTGCTTTTACAATAACGGCAATAGATTTTGATGCATCGTCGTTAGCCGGAACCGGAAAGTCAATCAAATTTGGATTAGAGTTGGTATCTACAATCGCAAACGTAGTGATATTCAATCTTCTTGCTTCAGCTACGGCGATGTGTTCTTTTAAAATATCCACGATAAAAACTGCGGCAGGAAGGCGAGACAAATCGGAGATGGAACCTAAGTTCTTTTCCAATTTGGCGCGTTCGCGTTGAATTTGCAATTTTTCTCTTTTCGCTAAATTGTTGAATTGAGGACTTGCCATCAAACGGTCAATGTCGCTCATTTTCTTTACCGCTTTACGAATGGTGAAGAAGTTGGTGAGCATTCCGCCGGGCCAACGTTCGGTTACATAAGGCATATTTACCGATTTTGCCAATTCTGCGATGGTGTCTTTTGCTTGTTTTTTCGTGGCAACAAACAAAATTTTGCGCCCTGATTTTGCAATTTGCTTTGCAGCAGCACAAGCTTCTTCCAATTTAACTAAGGTTTTGTTAAGGTCAAGAATGTGAATTCCATTCTTTTCCATGAAAATGTACTGCGCCATAGCGGGGTTCCATTTTCTTCTGAGATGTCCGAAATGGCATCCGGCATCTAATAATTCTTCAAAGGTTACTTTTGACATGATTTTTTTTGTTTACGTTCATTAAAGCAATTACTAAGTAGCTCATTTTGAAGTCTTAATAATTTCGATACTAAACAGGGTTAAATTTTATTTAAGGCTCAAGGTTCAAGGTTCAAGGTTCAAAATCTTTGAACTTTGAATTTTTGAACTTTGAACAAAGTTGTTAACGTTTAGAGAACTGGAAGCGTTTGCGTGCTTTGGGTTGTCCGGGTTTTTTCCGCTCTACCATACGTGGGTCTCTGCGAAGAAGTCCTTTTCCTTTTAATAAAGGACGATATTCGGGGTTGATTTCCACTAAGGCTCTTGAGATTGCCAAACGTAGTGCTTCCGCTTGACCGGCAACGCCGCCGCCATCCAAATTCACTTTAATATCGTATTGTCCATCCACATCAGCTAATTTTAAGGGCTGAGTGATTACATACTGTAATGTTGCCAATGGAAAATACTCTTTATAATCACGGCCGTTTACCGTAATCACACCGCTCCCTTTTTTCATATAAATGCGGGCAATAGCGGTTTTTCTTCTTCCTAATTTGTTGGTTATTTCCATGATACTTACTTAATTTCGTTAATGTTAATGGTTTTTGGGGTTTGACCTTCGTGCGGATGTTCCGGTCCGGCATATACATACAAATTGCGGTATAATTGGGCGCCTAATTTGTTTTTAGGCAACATCCCTTTGATAGCATGCTCTAAAATTTCGATAGGATTTTTCTTCAACAATTCTCTTGGGGTTCTAAAACGTTGTCCGCCCGGGTATCCGGTGTGGCGCACATATTGTTTGTCTTCCAATTTGTTTCCGGTAAATCTGACTTTTTCGGCATTGATTATAATCACGTTGTCACCGCAATCAAAATGAGGAGAGAAGTAAGTTTTGGTTTTGCCTCTTAAAATACGGGCAGCCACCGTAGCCAAACGACCTACAATTTCATCTTGAGCATCAATAACAACCCATTCTTTTTTAACGATTTTCTCGTTTGCAGCGATGGTTTTGTAACTTAATGTGTTCATTTTTTCGTTTTTGTTTTTGTTTTTTAGCCTTTTATTTTCACCTATAAAAGACTGATTTTCAATTAATAATTCCTTTTTCTAAGCATAAGGATAATAATCGGTTTTTGGGGCGCGAATATAGAATTTTTTTTGAATAAAATGAGGAAGGAAAAAATTAGATTATCAAATATTAACGAATTCTTTCTTTGCGCCTCTGCGTCTTTGCGAGAAAAATGCTAATAAATAGAAAACTAAAAGTAAAAAATATATTTTTGCCGTCTCATTCGGGGTGTGGCGCAGTTGGCTAGCGTACTTGCATGGGGTGCAAGTGGTCGGAAGTTCGAGTCTTCTCACCCCGACTTGTTTTTTAATCACTTTTTTAAATGTTTTATTTATGAACGTAAAATACACAAAAGACCACGAATGGGTTAAATTAGAAGGCGATAACGCTACCGTTGGAATCACATCTTTTGCAGCCGAGCAATTAGGAGACATCGTTTTTTTAGATGTTACTTCAGTGGGGGAAACTCTTGAAAAAGAAGATATTTTCGGAACCATTGAAGCGGTGAAGACCGTTTCCGATATGCTGTTACCCATGTCCGGCGAAATCGTTGAATTTAACGAAGAGTTGGAAAATAACCCCGGATTAATTAATTCAGACCCCATGGGCGCCGGTTGGATTATTAAAGTTAAAGTGTCTGAACCCGCTGAATTTGACACACTTCTAACAGAAGAACAGTACAAAGAATTAATCGGGTAAAAAAAAATCACTTCCCCCCTTGACAAATCTTTTTTTCGGTTGTATATTTGCCGGCGTAAATATGCAACCGAAATTTGTTATATACAGTAATGTTTCACTAAAAAAAATCTATTATGGAAAAAGAAAAAATGAATCTTGAAAAACTCAAAGTACTCAACTCTACGTTGGAAAAATTGGAAAAAACCTTTGGAAAAGGCGCCATTATGAAATTGGGCGAAAAACCTGCCGAAAATATCGAAGTGATCTCCACCGGCTCTATCGGCTTGGATGCTGCTCTGGGCGTAGGCGGTTTGCCAAAAGGCAGAATCATTGAAATTTATGGTCCTGAAGCATCCGGAAAAACCACCTTGGCAATTCATGCTATTGCCGAAGCGCAAAAAAACGGCGGTATCGCCGCATTTATTGATGCCGAACACGCATTCGACCGGTTTTATGCCGAAAAATTGGGCGTAAATATTGCTGAACTGTTGGTATCTCAACCCGATAACGGAGAACAGGCATTAGAGATTGCCGACAATCTTATCCGATCCGGAGCCATCGACATCATTGTAATTGACTCTGTGGCTGCCCTAACCCCAAAAAGCGAAATTGACGGCGATATGGGCGAAAATAAAGTAGGTTTGCAAGCGCGGTTAATGTCGCAAGCCCTTCGTAAGCTAACTGCAACAGTCAGTAAAACAGGATGTTGCTGTATTTTTATCAATCAGCTTCGTGAAAAAATCGGTATTATGTTTGGCAGCCCTGAAGTTACTACCGGTGGAAACGCTTTGAAATTTTACGCATCCGTACGGATTGACATTCGCCGCTCCTCGCAAATTAAAGATGGCGATGTTGCCTCCGGAAACCGCGTAAAAGTAAAAGTAGTAAAAAACAAAGTGGCTCCCCCGTTCCGTTTCACCGAATTTGACATCCTCTTTGGCGAAGGAATTTCCAAAACCGGCGAAATTATTGACATCGGCGTAGAAAAAAACATCATCAAAAAATCGGGCTCCTGGTTCTCTTACGAAGACACCAAGTTAGGACAAGGGCGCGACGCTGTAAAACAGATGCTTACCGACAACCCCGAACTTGCCGGAGAATTGGAGAAAAAGATTAAGGGGGTGCTGTAATGAACCCCGAAAAAACCACCCGCTCTGAACTCCTGCTCGGAAATGTTGCCATAGAAAAACTGCAACAGGCTCACGTTCTTGTTGTTGGGCTGGGCGGCGTGGGCGCTTATTGTGCCGAACAATTGTGCCGCGCAGGAATCGGAGAGATGACTATCGTGGACGCGGATGTGGTGGAATACTCGAACTTTAACCGGCAACTTCTCGCACTTGAAAATACCCTCAAACGTCCCAAAGCGGAAGTGATGGCAGAGCGACTGCGCCAAATCAATCCTGAAATAAAACTACATGTTATTCAAGAGTTTGTGCGCGATGAAGGCACCGAAAAACTGTTAGACAGAGCCCATTACGATTATGTGGTTGATGCCATTGACTCGCTTTCTCCAAAAGTGTATCTGATTTATTTCGCTTTAAAGAGAAATCTTCGCGTGATCTCTGCCATGGGTGCCGGCGGAAAAAAAGAGCCTGCGTTGATTAAAGCAGTGGATATTAAGAAAACCTACCAGTGCGGTTTGGCACACGCCATCCGTAAACGATTGCACCGTTTGGGCGTAAAAAGCGGTTTCAAAGCCGTGTTCTCTCCCGAAATTGTACCCGAAAATGCCGTAGAACTCGACCCAAACCCAGATATTAACAAACTGTCTGTGGTGGGAACCATTTCCTATATGCCCGCCATGTTCGGTTGTTTTATGGCAGCGGAAGTGATAAAAGATTTAATAAACGAAATAAAAAACGCGACCTGAAAGCCGCGTTTTTTAATGGTTAGTGGTTAGTGGTTAATTTTTTATTACCTTTTTCGTTACAATTCCGTTCTCGGTGGTGATTTTCAAGAAGTAAATTCCGGCGGGGAAGACCGTAAGATCGTAAGACCGTAAGACCGTAAGACCGTAAGAATTGTTATCATCATATATTTTTCTGCCGAAAACATCAAAAATCTCCACACTTTGAACTTTGAACATTGAACTTTGAACATTGAATTTTCCCGTCGTTGGGTTCGGATACACCGTAATTTGTAATTCGTCATTCGTAATTGACTCAATTCCCACATTTCCGATGGTTACGGTTGCCTTGTCAAAAAACGTTGCATCGAAATTAGAAGCCACTTTTACAGTTATGGTTTTTGCGATTTCGTTGTTGCCTACCGTGAGTAAGCCGGTGGGAGAGATGCTCGTAAGCGTGGAACTATTTCCGGTAATACTCCAGATAACGCTTTTGTCGGCACCGCCTATAGCCATAACGGTTGCGGAGAACTGTTTGGTTTGCCCCGGAGGTACGGTTGCTGTTTTTGGAGAAATTTCTATGCCAAGCACTTGGGGATCATCTGCGCCCTCTTTTGTGGTAATATACGCAAAGGGACTGGTTAGCGAGGCAAAATGGGTATTCGTTTCCGGTTTGTATGCCTCGAAAGCGTATGTTGTATTGGATTCCAACCCTGTAAAGATAGTCGATTTTTGCCAGTTGCCGCCGCTGATGCGGTATTCGCAGCCGGTCATAGTTTTCAGCGTAATGCTTGTTGCGGTAATCGTTGTGGCTGTGGGCGCGGGCGGAGCTTCTTGTGTCTCTTTCGTTGTGGTTAGGGATTTGGAAACATAGGCTGCTTTGTTGTTCTCCAAATCTGCAACTACTACGTTAAAATAGTAAGTTTTATTAGGACTAAGATCTTTAACACTACAAGAGGTAATACCCGGAATACCGTCGGAAATAAGCGTTCCATAGGTTTCACAATTGTTTACCGTACTGATATTATCACTTAAAGAGCGGTAAATGTAATAACGTAATTCGTTTTGAGATGTTTGGTTGTCGGTTGCGGGTGTCCACGAGAGTTGCGCCTCATTGCTTGACGTAGTGCCGGTTATTATGCCGTTGTTTCCGGGAACAGGAGGAATAACATCTTTAAGAACCGTAGTAAGTAATAGTTGCGAACCGTTAGTGGAAAGGGTTCCGTTGTATCCGGGTATAATGAGGTTAAAACTCGATATCTCAATCCCCGAATGGGCTTCAATTATGGGTTGGTTGGTTACCGCGCCGGATGATGTAATATCCAGTGTTGTAACGTATGGCCCTATAAATTCACCGTTTGCTGTAATTTTTGACGGGGGCGATGTGTTTAGGTCCATTTTGATGGTACCTTGCATAAATTTTATATTTCCGCCAATAGTTACATTACCGGCAACATCTAAAATAGAACCTCCAACATAACCGCCATTTTGATAATAATCGCCAGCCCAATGACTAAATTTCAATGTACCCATAAAAAATCTTAATTCACCGTTTGTAGTATTGTTTCCTGTCAATGAAAGTGTTCCGGATCTCCATTTTTCTACATTTCCTTGACCGGAAATATTTTTAGAAAAAACCATTGATGATGTTTTATTAAAACTGAGGGTTGCACCTGAACTTATGGAAACACCCGAGGTGTAGTCAATACTGCCACTGGTTCCGTTGTTGCCAATTTCCAAAGTACCTCCAGTAATGTTCGTTGCACCGCTATAAGTATTTTCACCTGTAAAAGTTAAAGTTCCCGTACCACTTTTTGTGATTCCGCCACCCCCGGAAATGACACCGCTAAATGTATAATCGTTATTGCCACTAAAATTACAACTGCCATTATTTATGATACTACCTGATCCGGAACTTAGATTTAATGTACTTCCGGAGTTAATGGTGGTTGTTCCTTGATTGCCAGTATTAAGCTTTAATGTGCTGCCGGTTTCAATATTTGTAGTACCCGTAAAAGAAGAATAGCCTAAAGTTAATTCTTTATTTATATCGCCTTTAAATTGCACATTTCCGGCACCCGTAATTTTGGGACCGAATGTAGTATTTGTGCCCGGCTCAAAACGAAGAGTAGCTCCTGAATTAACAGTTAATGCTGCTGGGGAACTACCGTAAAAAGAGAGATTTCCAGTTGATCCGTTACCTATTTGCAAAGTACCCTCTGCAACTGTCCATTGCCTCTGATTTGTAAAACTTCCTGCAATAGTAAGTTTTCCACTACCCTTTTTCACAAAAATACCATATTGAAATCCATCATAAGCATTTGAAAACACAACATTATTGTTGCCAACATCCAATATTGCTTCGGCACCATAATAATTGCTTTCGCTGTAACTTATTTTATTCGACATATCTGCAATATTTCCATCAGCCCATTTTAATGTTGTTGGCGAACTGGTTGAATAATTGTAAAATCTTACTACCGTATTTCCAAAATTAGCCAAACTGTTAAAAATAATGGTTCCTTCTTGTAAATAAGTGTAATAACCTTCATTGGTACTTACGCCAGTTAAAGTTAAAGTATTTGGTCCACTTTTGGTAAAAGACCCGGGTCCTGAAAATTTCCCTGCAAAATAACTGTCCAAGGTATTTTGACCGTTTATTCCTATTTCTAAAGCACCGCAAGGAGCAGGATACGATGTTAACTTAACCTCTGCAGTTGCATAAGTGCTCAGCAATGCTTTTATTTGCTTTTGACCTGCTGAAATATCAAAAATTGCATTTGGTCCACTAAAAACTACTCTACTTGAATTTTCAATTTTACCCGAATAAGTTAAAGCAAGCGTACCTTCCGAAATGTAGGTACCGCCTGTATAAGTGTTTTCTGCATTTAATATTAATTTTCCTGAACCCTTTTTATCTATCCAATAAACATCCCCGCTTATTACTCCGTTAATCGTTGCTTCGCCCGAGTTCACAGTTATATATACATCACCTGTCAGAATAATACTTTCATTTATTATCTGTCCAGGGCTAAGGGTAACATTTCCGTTCCAGGTTACTTGCGCGGAGGAGGAGAGGGGAGAGAGGCAGAAAAGGAAGGAGACCATAAGACCATAAGACCATAAGACCGTAAGACCGTAAGACCATAAGGGGTTTGGGGTTGGGGGTCGAAAATTTTCGACCCATACAGAAATTTGAATTTTTGTAAAAATTTTTCATAATAAATTGATTTTTTAATAGGTTAATATTTAATGATTCGTAATTGAATTAAATTTCACCGCAAAAAAACAACGAAAAAACATACGATGATTGAGTAATTTTACCTAATGCCATTGAGTAATTTTACCTAATGCCATTGAGTAATTTTACTCAATGCAAATAGAAATCTCTTTGCGACCTTTGCGAAAAATCTTTGCGGCTTTGCGTTAAAACAAAAAAAAACGAAAAAAAAAGCACTTCCCCCCTTGACAAACGGGGTTTCAATGTGTATATTTGCCGCCGAGATGGAAGACCGTAAGAACGCAAGACGTGTAAGACCGTAAGAGTTTCTAAACTATTGATTCTAATAACCTTAAAAAATAAAATCATGGAGAATTATCAAAATCTTTCTTGGGACGACATTAAAGCAATGTACGCCGAAACCGACAAACGATTCAAAGAAACAGAAAAATTTATTAAAAATCTTTCTATTGAATCAGACCGTAAACTTGACAAACTAAGTGAGAGGATAA
>Ga0209628_10001881_pt1 | contig 13940 bp, 9 predicted proteins | sample TergutCu122P4_FD_187285 | JGI IMG/M metagenome (GOLD analysis project Ga0209628, IMG submission 187285) | Cubitermes ugandensis P4 segment gut microbial communities from Kakamega Forest, Kenya - Cu122 P4 (SPAdes) (version 2) | ecosystem: Host-associated > Arthropoda: Insects > Digestive system >...
AAAGAAACGATCTTCTATATAGTTTTCTGTACCTCCCTTAGTAAACTTGTATTCGTTTTCGTCACTAAGATTGATAGATTGCCCTAACGCTGCGTCGATCAGGTAGATGTTATGATTGGAGAAATTCTCCATGCCTGAGAAACTCAACGTTATTTCTCCCGTTTTGGATGTTCGGATGCCTATTGGAACGGCTTCCGTGAGATCATCTGTTGTGTTGATATCGAGAGCTATTCCGTCTTTTGAAAGCAGGTAAACAAGCACAGTTGCTGCTGATTTTTCGTCAAACAACTTGCGACTGTCTTCTTCAGGACGAAAGTTCTTTGTTCCTTCCGACCAATGTACCAATACTGCATGGTTTTTTTGAGTGCCATGAGTAGCGGTAACGTACAGTAATTCCTTATCCGTCTGTCCTTGTTTGCTACTTCTCAAGGTATTGTTTATTACAGTTGGGGCGGTTGCCGTGTGCTTAACAATATTTGCTTTTAACTTATCGCTACTCAAAACACCGGGTTTTGCATGCACGATAAACGACTGCATCGGAGCAATGTAATTTGATGTTATAACATTTTGAGGGTCGGAAGTATACCATTCACCGCCAATACGTTTGTAGGTGCTGAAATCATTCTTCTTGCCATCTGCTCCGGTATTCACTCCGTATGCAATTTTGTATTCATCGTAAATCAAGCTTGAGTTATTGGCATCTGTTACAAACGCATCAAAATTCAGCTGTGCCATAAACGGATTGCCTACCAAGACCATTTGTCCTTCCGACAATGATGAATGATTGAGGGGAACAAATCCGGTTTCATCAATAATATCTTCGTAAATAAAACGATGACTCTTAGTGCGGCTTAGTGCACCTCCCGGATAAAGTTCATTTCCTGCCCCGTCGTGATAATAATGCACAGGGTCGTTTTTCGGGAACCAAAACGTTTTACCGTTTAATGCCGTTTGGTCACTGAAGGTACTGTATCTTGGGTTAGCAAACACAGCAAAGCCTTGACCCGGTTGGATTTCAATATCATTTGTATTAAACGCATTGTTCCAGTTGTATGGAATTCTTGGTGCGCCTGTTTGATAGTTTGCTATATCGAAGTGTTCCATATAAACCTTCAATCCGCGACCTCCCGGATAAGCCGGTGTAGTCACATCGAATATCGGATTGTGGTTGTCTATATAAAAGTCACCGCTGTAAGTGTTATTCAATGGAGCAGATAACATATACCATTGATTGCTGTTGAGTTTCATTTCGACATGTGCTCCGGTGTAAGTGAGTCGATGTGTTTCCTTGACTTCGCCGCCGAAGTGGAAATAAATACTGTCACATTCAGGGTCGCCATGGCGGTGATTACGAACTGTATTCAATGAATCTAAACTCGGATAGAAATTCTTTTCCATCTCTCCCGGGATATGCACAACTGTACACAATTTAGGAACTGCGTTGGCCGGAGTGCCATCTTCGAGTAGCCAGTTGGCCGGATTATTCCAGTTGTTGTCGGAAGGTTTTCCACTTGTCCAATTCCAATACAGCAACGGAGGAACTACCTCAAGTTTGTAGCTAACCGGTATATTATCATTGTTAAACGCATGAGTTAAATGATCATTGGATACATTGAACATCACTTCAGCTCGAAGGGCGACCGGAGTAATCAACGGATTGGTTACAAGCAATTCATTTGCCGAATTGTCTGTTCCCTGATAGAAAAAGTTGACGGCTACATCATTTTTCTTGTCTTCGATTTTAATATTTACAGAATTGGTAACTCCAACTTCAGGCAAACATACCAAAGTAGAATCTTCAAAGATATAGATATACACTTTAGCTGATGTCGGAGTATCGATATTAGACGCATTTTTTCCGGTGGCTGAATAAGTCAATGTGTCAATTCCAAAGAAACCAACCGGTGGAGTATAATTCAATCTTTGACGGCCTGAACCATTGTCGGGAAGTATTGCCAAAGTTGATCCTGCCGTAGAAGTGGGCAAACCGGTAAGATTCATAAATACTGCCCTCGTATTGTCCATATCGTTTTGCAAAATATCCAAAGCGATTGCTTGCCCGGGATTATAAGCGAATCCGTAGAAATCGTCGTAGAAAGAAATTAGCATTCGGTTATTACCTGTGTAACATTCTTCTACTACAAATCCATAACCGTTATCATTGAGGCTGATAATCAAATTATTTACATCTGATAAACTCGCAATCGGAATAGTAAAAGAGACATTTACAGTTTCGCCCGGAGCGATAGCAGCACCTGTTCCCGGATTATAATTAATCGTTTGGAGTATATTTGCCGAACCGACTTTTTCTTTATAAACGGTGATGAAGAAAGGAAGAGGCAAATGGCCTTCTCCTACGTTGATAACATCAAACGAAATAGAAACATTACTACCGCCGAAACTAACCGAGAAACCGGATGCAAAAGATATATCGGGACCGGGAACGAACGCAACGCCATATTGATTAAGTGTTGTCGACTGTTGCAAGAAAGCGTTAAACGGACGAACATCATCGGCAGTGCCTAAAACTTGGTCTTGACCGGCAAAAACAGTTGCAATATTCAACTGATGTTTCGGCAAACTCAAGTCGTCGTTAACATTGACGGAATTGTAGGCAAATTGATTCCAAACCGGACGAGCGGGAGCCCACGGAGAACCTGCGGTTTTGAAAATCCGCAATTGACCGTTTGGTGCGGCAGCCGGCCCGCCGGCACTTCCTGCAACAATAATTTCTGCTTGCCCATCTCCATCGACATCGGCGATGGTCGGATATTCATGCCCTGTTCCCGAAATACAAGCAATCGGTTCTGCTAATTCATAATTAGTCAACAGCTTGGTAATCGGATTGATATAGCTTGGCTGAGAAGGATTGGTGCCGGAACCGCTACCATTAATGATACGCAAGGTTGTTTCATCACGATAGAGAATTTCAGCCACTCCATCCTGATTGAAATCGAATAAAGTAAGACCGGTCATCAATGAAACATCCGTGTGAGAGAGTTTCCAAAAGAGTTGCAATTCATTGATGCCGCTGGTTGATTGCAAAGGACTCGGCATAGGTGCCGAAGCCGGTGTAAGTGTCAGTGTTATATTGCTGAGTAAACTGAACTCATTTTTTCCACTGCCTGCATTACCGCCACGTTGGTTTGTTTCAAGATCGGCATTAGCATTATCGATGTTGAGACAAATGAATATCTTTGTAGCTGCGGTATTTGTAGTTGTATTATAAAGGAGATTTCCGGGTATTGTTACAGTACCTACTGTAGCTGTTGCGGGCAATACCGGATTGGTTCTCGCCACTAATCCTGCTGTTAAATTTGCATTTGTGGCAAATGTATGATCAAGTATAGCCGGAGAACTGCCGGACAAGTCTGTCCAAACTGTGAAACGGCGAGTACTTGTGGCATTATTTCCGGGGGCGTAGTTTACAGTGATTATACCCTGAGTGATAGCAGAATTTGGTATTGCAGGATTTTTCAACTCCAGCACATGGTTGTTTGTGCCTATTTTGCTGATATTTGCATCTCCGTTATTCACTCCCCAAGTAAGCACATTCGACGGTGCTGTGCTGACTGTTACAACACATACATCTGTAAAACTGCCATCTGCTGTAGTAGCGGTAATTGTAGTTGTTCCTGCTCCTACGGCAGTTACCAAACCTGTTCCACTTACCCAAGCTGCACCTGAGAAACTGCTGCTCCACGTTACATTTTTATTGGCAGCATTACTTGGTGCCACAGTTGCTGTTAATTGCTCGGTTGCGCCGACTGTGAGCGAAGTAGTGTTTTTGTTCAAGCTAACGCCTGTAACAGCTACAGGGCCCTGCCCTTCCCCTAAAACCACTTTGATGTTATCGTAGTAAAAAGTTAAAATTCTTCCGTCACCTCCACTACCGGGTCTACTTTCATGATTAACTCCCAAATAGAGGGTAAACTCAGACAAAGAACGATCAAATGCTATGTTGTTGTTAATAATCGCAACCGGAATAGTTATAGTTTTCCATGCACCTGCGTTAGTAATCTGTCCTGCATTCCACAAATAAGGATCAGTAGTTGAAGTGCCATTAGAACCGGCATAACTCCAATTATTGATTCCTACAAAAATCGGGTCATTTTCGTTAGTCGCGCAATATAAATCAAAGCTGATTTCGGTAACATCCTCCCAAGTTTTACCTGCCGGAAGTACAATATTGAAACCGATTACAGTATTATTGAATTCAACGACTTGTTTCAACGACTGTGCACTGGTGTTTATGCCCGAAGGGGCCGGATTTGCTTCTACCGTCGCTTGTGCCGGAATGTTAGAACCATTCCTTACAGTTGTATATGTTTGACCGATATTGTTGTCCTCGAAGGTAAATATAATGCCACTGGGAACAGTACTTGCGGCAGTAACGGTTACAACACATTGTGCCGTTTTGTTACCATCTTGAGTAGTAACGGTAATCGTAGTTTCTCCTACTGCTACAGGAGTTACCAATCCTGTTGCACTCACGGTGGCTACACTCGGATTACTGCTGCTCCATGTTACATTTTTATTGGTAGCATAGCTTGGCATTACAATTGCTGTTAACTGCTCGGTAGAATTAAGGGGCAGCGAAGTAGTGTTTTTGTTCAAATAAACATTGGTAACAGGTATTACTTCTCCGTTTTCTATGTATTTATAAGCATAGACATAGAAAGTATTCGGAACTTGTAATGTGCCGGCACTGAATAGAATTTCAGGTTTTCCACAACCATCGACGTCGCCAATGAAAGGAGTTCCCATTCTATCACTGTTCGGAATAAATGCTTGGGCTAAAATTTCGTCTTTGTGCGGACTCCAAACATAGATAAAAGGACTTTTGTTAGCTCCATTATTTACAGGATTAGTGCCACCTTTATCAATAAGAGTTGCCACAACAACATCCAAATAACCGTCTCCATCAATATCTGCCACAAACGCATATCCGTCTTGTATGGGTTCGCTTTTCTCACATTCAGTACAAATAGGAGGAGTGATTGATTTTCCAACAGTCATTGAATTACCGGCTGTTCCGGTTCGGTTGGTAATAACAACATCGTATATTTGATTACCGGCAACTAACTCTAATCGTTCGTTTCCGTACATATTTGCAGCGATAGTCATGTAGATTTTACTGTATTCTCCACCTTTTCCGCTGTTTTCTGTTCCTTTAATTAGCAAAGTTCCCGTTGCGGCATCAAATATTCTGTTGCCGACATATACTTCCGCAAAACCATCGTTGTTAAAGTCGGCAAAGCTAATAGAGGCACTCAAAGAACCTCCCAGATAATCGCGAGCTGTCGAGTAAGTGAGGTCTGTCCATTTATCTGAAGATGTCCATATTAAATCACCGGTCATGCTGTAAGCTCTCATATAAAAATCACCTTCTCCCACCACTATAATAGCAGAATCTTTTTCTATTCCTGAGCCCGGATAAGTCTCGATTTTTGTCTTGACAATCCCCATTATTCCTGTTCCGTGTACACAGAAGGGATATACAGTGCGAAAAGGTACCGGGTCTGAATGATTCGGGCCTTCGAAAACCTTTATCTGTTGTGCGAAGTGACTGTTAAAGTTGCTCGATGGAACACTAATTCCCGAAGGCAAAGCATTGAATGTCGTTCCTAATTGATAAACCGTAACGATTTCCGGATAACCGTCTCCGTTCATGTCACCTACCAAAGCGGTAACATAAGTAGAAACTTCTCCCAAGTTCCGTCCGCCATCTATCTTCCATACGGTGGCTTCGGGGGGAACCGAACAGTCGGCATTTAATATATTGTCCGGTTTCGGAACAATATTTACGTTGGCTGTTACTGTATAAGTATTTGTATTGCAATTAATTGAAAATACAAATTGGTCAGACGCGATTGCGTCTGCCGGCAGTGTGCTAATGTATACGATCGCACCGTTTCTTACGATATATATACCTTTGTTCGGTTCGTTGAAAGGATCAACTACCGGTGTCATATTACTACATTCAGTAGGAATCTCAGTAATGTCGCTTAAGCGAATTGTCCAAGTCGTTCCGGCGGGCAAATTAGCCTGAAGTGTTACCGGAATGTTAGATGCGGAAATAATTTGTAATCCACAGAAAAGCAATAGAATGATTGCTGAAAACTTAATTATTCTCATACTTAATTATCTTTTGTGTGTGTTATCTATAATTTATGTGTCCAATCTATATGTATAAATTTGTGTGTCATTATTGTGTGTGTCTATAATTTTATGTGTCGTATCGCCTGTTGCGGACTTAGGCTAAGTTATATTGAGTGCAAATGTATGAACTTTATTTGAGAATACCAAATATTTTATGTGTTTTTATGTGGAGTATGTACGATGTATAACAAATTTTATCATAATAATATATATCTTTGCAGTTCGTTTTAGCTACAAAACAATAAAAATGATTTGGAATGAAGTAATGGAGTGCATGCGTCGGGAAGATTTACGCAAGCTCCAAGGAATTAGATTAAAAAAAGTTGTGGAACGAGTATACCACAATTGTGAACCGTATCGCAAAAGAATGCAAGAGGCAGGAATTAGTCCTGCGGATATTAATTCAATCGACGATATTGTTAAGTTACCTTTTACATCCAAAAAAGATTTGCGCGATTATTATCCTTTCGGATTGTTAAGTAGTCCGATGTCGGAGATTGTTCGCTTACATGCATCTTCGGGTACAACCGGAAAGCCTATCGTAGTAGGTTATACCCGTAATGACTTGAATATTTGGAATGAAGTAGGCGCAAGATGTTTCTCGGCTTACGGACTTGGCAAAAATGATGTAGTGCAAATTTCTTACGGATATGGATTATTTACCGGAGGATTGGGCGCTCATAACGCTGTGGAAACCATTGGCGGAACAGTCATTCCGATGTCGAGCGGAAATACCGAAAAGCAAATCATGCTTATGCACGATTTTGGCGCAGTGGGTTTGGCTTGTACGCCTTCTTACGCGCTATTTCTTGCCGATGCAATGAAAGAGTCCGGAATCTCTCGTGAAGAATTCAAATTAAAAGTCGGCATATTTGGTGCTGAGCCTTGGACAGAGGCCATGCGCCGGGAATTGCAAGAAAAATTGGGCATAAAAGCTTATGACATATACGGATTAACGGAAATAATCGGACCTGGAGTCGGACACGAATGTGAATATCAAGACGGTACGCATCTTTGCGAAGACCATTTCTTTCCGGAAATTATTGATCCCGAAACCGGAGAATCTCTTCCCGAAGGCTCACAGGGCGAGTTGGTTTTTACTACATTGACCAAAGACGGAATGCCTTTGATTCGTTTCAGAACACGCGATTTAACAAATCTGAATCACGAAAAATGTGCCTGCGGAAGAACTTCCGTCAGAATGGGACGCATTTTAGGTCGCTCGGACGATATGTTGATTATTCGCGGTGTCAATGTATTCCCATCGCAAGTCGAATCGGTTATCTGCGAAATACCCGAATTGGAACCTCATTATATGCTGTATGTCGACAGAATCAATAATTTAGACACATTTGAAGTTCATGTTGAAGTAAAAGAAGAATTTTATTCGGACGAAATGAGCAAAATGATAGATTTAAGAAAACGGATTGCTCATCGTTTGCAAGGTGTTTTAGGCATTGGGCCAGACATCAAGCTTGTTGAACCTCGCAGCATCGAAAGAAGCCAAGGAAAAGCGAAGAGAGTGATTGATCGAAGAAAGTTTAATTAAGGATTAGATTCCTCACTGCGTTCGGAATGACATCTCCGTGCTCCAGCGCAGTACTTGTCATTCCGAACGCAGTGAGGAATCTAATCCGTATAGTTCAAAAATTATGTTAATCAAACAATTATCCATTTTTTTAGAAAACAAGAGAGGCCGATTCACAGAAATCGCCAATATCTTGGGCGATGCAGGCATTAATATGACTGCATTCACGGTCGCTGAAAATTCCGACTTCGGAATTTTGCGCATAATTGTATCTGATCCGGATAAAGCTAAGGAAATATTAAGAGAGGCGCGTTTTGCCGTAAGTGTTACTGATGTTGTGTGCTTGCAATGCCCCAATGTGCCGGGATCTTTAGCTAAAGCAATGAATATCATAACTGCCGCAGGTATATTTATTGAATATATGTATGCGTTTTCTGTCGGTCAGGCAGCTTTGGTGGTTATTCGTCCTGATAATCTTGAGAAATGTATCGAAGTTTTGACCCAAAATAAATTGGAATTGTTGGCGGCAAGTGAACTTTACAAGTTGTAAGGCGTCATTCCGAGCGTAGCGAGGAATCTAACATTGTTTTTAGTTTTTTAAAGTGTTTTTATTTCTCAAGTCTGCAAATATTAGTAACTTTGCGCACTAAAATAAAAAGCATGAAATTAAAATTCATTTATCTTTTATTGGTAGTATTCTCTCTATCAGCTTGTTCGGAGTATACTAAAGTCCTTAAAAATCCGGATATAGAGTATCGATATAACTTTGCCAAGAAATATTTTGAACAAGGAAAGTTCAGTCGGTCTGCTACTATTTTAGGAGATTTGTATCCCGTGCTTAGAGGAACTGCCTACGGAGAAGAGGCTTTGTATCTGTTGGCACGAAGCCATTACGGCATGAAAGATTACACTTCTGCATCGCAGTATTTTACTACCTATTATAAAACTTACCCCAAAGGACAATATACGGAATTAGCTCGTTTTTATTCTGCTTACGGCTTATATATGGATTCTCCGGAGCCTCGCTTAGATCAAACACGTACTTACAAAGCGATGGAGCAATTTCAGGAATTTATTGAATATTATCCTCAAAGTGAAAGAAAAGACGAGGCACAAGCAATTCTGTTTGAATTACAGGAGAAATTAGCTTACAAAGAACTTTTAGCCGTGCGCTTATATTATAATTTGGGAAATTATGTGCTTGGAGCGCCGTTCCCCGGAGGAAATTATACTTCAGCTGTGATAACTGCTCAAAATGCACTGAGAACATATCCTTTTTCTTACCATAAGGAAGATTTTATGTTCTACATTATCAGATCCAAATATGCGATGGCAGATCAAAGTATTGATGAAAAGAAAGAGTTGCGTTTTCGTGATGTGATTGATGATTATTACGCATACAAAAACGAATTCCCTGATGGAAAATATCTCCGGCAGGTACAAAAGATATTCGAATCGGCACAAAAACAATTGAAAGAGAATATATAATTATTAAATAATATGGATTATAGAAAAACGACGGCTCCTGCCTCTACGGTTACCCGCGACATGATGCAACTTTCGGAGGAGACCGGAAATGTTTATGAAACAGTAAGAATCATAGGAAAACGAGCCAATCAGATCAGTGTTGAAATTAAGCATGATCTTGAAAAAAAGTTGCAGGAATTTGCATCATATAATGATAGCTTAGAGGAAATTTTCGAAAATCGCGAACAAATAGAAATTTCCCGTTATTTTGAAAGATTGCCCAAATCAACTCTTATTGCTACTCAGGAATACGAAGATCACGAAATCTACTTCCGGAATCCTGCAAAGGACAAGGATAAATTCGATAGCGATTTATGATACAAAGAACACAAACGGTTTATTTGTTTTTTGCCGCTGTATTAATGTTGGCAACAACGTTCTTTCCGGTCATGGGCTTTTGGCCTGATGGATCGTCTGTCTGTATGGTGGATTTATTTTCTTTAGGCTTTTTATCAGGACTTGTTTGTACGGGTTTTGATTTAATCGCAGGTATCTTGGCTTTAATCGCGATTTTCCTTTACAAAAAACGCAAACTGCAAATAAAGTTTTGTTATGGAGTTTTAGTTACTATTGTTCTTTTGTATATATCTATATTTGGCTCCTATAGTTCGATTGCATCTAAACTGGGTGAAGGTGCAACCTTCTTCCCCAAAATGGCGCTTGGATTTCCTTTGATAGCTTTCGTATTGGTTTTCATGGCAATTTCCGGAATAAAAAATGATGAAAAAATCGTAAATTCTGCAGATAGAATCCGATAATACATTTAGCATTTTCCCTTTATCTTTTAGATTATAATAGAAGAATGTATGTTTCTAATAACTTACATTCTTCTATTGGTTTTAAAGTGATGTGTTTAGTTGTTGCAGGAATTAACACAGTTTGTCCTTGATGAATGTCAATGCGATTATTTGATTCGTCTGTTATGGACAGCTTTCCTTGCATACAAATATAGATTGAAAAAGAATCTCTGTCGCTCAAATCAATCGTTTTATCTTCGCTTGTATTAATCAGTTCGGTTGTGAAATACGGACAATCAACTAAAGGCTGAATCGTATTCGATTTCGGAGTATATTGCAGCTTATAATCGGAATAAATTGTATAATCAATTGCATCTTTGGCTAACTCTGTATGTAATTCACGAGGATTGCCTTGCGCATCTTTCCTGTTAAAATCATAAATACGATAGGTTATATCGGAAGTCTGTTGAATTTCAGCGATAAAACAACCTGCACCAATGGCATGCACCCTGCCTGCGGGCAAAAAGAAAACATCTCCCGAATGCACATCATGTTTAGCCAACATATCGGTAAAAGAATTGTCTTCTACGCTTTTAATATATCCTTCGGCAGTTAAGTTTTTGGCAAATCCGGAATATAAAAATGCACCGGGTGTAGCATCAATCACATACCACATTTCGGTTTTCCCGAAAGAATCGTGCCGTTTTTTTGCCAGTTCATCATCAGGGTGCACCTGAATAGATAAGGCTTCTTTAGCATCTATGAATTTAATCAGCAAAGGAAACGATTTTCCGAAATGCTCATAAACTTTCTTCCCAAGTAAATCGGCACCGTAAGTTGCAATTAAATCATCTAACGATTTGCCTTTTAAAGGGCCGTTAGCTACTGTCGAAACATTATTTTTCACATGAGAAACTTCCCAACTTTCACCGATACCGTCTTGTATAGGTGTTATTTCTTTGAAAGAACAGATTTTATTTCCTCCCCAAAGAATCGATTTTAAGATGGGAGAGAAGGTAATAGGGTATAGCATAAATAATTGACAATTGACAATTAATAATTGACAACTGTCAATTGTCAACTGTCAATTGTCAATTGTCTTCTGCAAAGGTAGTAAAGAAAGAGGGAAATGACTATATTTGTATGAGAAAAATGTTGCAAAAAGTATCTGAAATATTTGTTGATTTGATAAACTTTAGTACCTTTGCAGGCTGAAAAATAAAAATAAATTAAACATAAATCATAATGAAACAAGGACTTCACCCGGAAAATTATCGCCCGGTAGTATTTAAGGATATGTCGAATGAAGATGTTTTCATCACACGTTCTACCATTAATACAAGAGAAACTATTGAAATAGACGGTGTTACTTATCCGTTAGTGAAAGTTGAAATTTCGAATACTTCTCACCCTTTCTATACAGGTAAACAAAAATTGGTCGACACTGCAGGACGTGTTGATAAATTTATGAGCCGCTACGGAAATCGCAGTAAGAAGTAAGCCATTTTTAAACGCGAAGATCCGAAGACGCAAAGACACGAAGATTTTTAAAATATTTCTTCGTGTCTTTGCGTCTTCGGATCTTCGCGTTTAAAAAATATCAATGCATGATTTTGTAAGCCAACTCTTTCATCAAATCTCCCTCAGAAACAGAAGTATTACCAAATCCTTTCGATTTAGCATCGTATTCTCGCAGTAAAGCAATAATTTCCAATGTTTTAAAAGAATTGTATATACGAAGGGCTTTTGTGTAGTCGGCCAATTGAAAACTAAATTTTAAATCCAATAAAGTCATCAAAGCATTTTCTGATTTATCTTTCGAAAAATGACAAATCATCAGGTTGGAGAAAAAGTTGTACAGAACAGTAAGCGATACAACCATTGGATTGCTTTTCGGATTTTCCCGAAAATATTTAAGAATTCGATTCACTTTTAATATCTCTCGCGCGGCAATGGCCGATTGTAATTCGAAATTATTAAAGTCTTTGCTGATTCCTATGTTTGCCTCAATTAATTCGGGAGTAATCCGGCGTTGATTTTCGGGCAAAGAGATAATAAGTTTCTCTAATTCGTTGGTCAGTTTGCTTAGGTTATTTCCCAGATAATCAGTGAGAATTTGAGCAGATTTCGGGTCTATCGTTATTTGTCGTGGTTGAAGATAGGAAGTGATAAATGCAGGAACCTTATTCTCATAGATTTTTTTCGACTCAAATAAAATGCCGACTTTGGCAATTTCTCCTGCTAATTTTTTTCTCCCGTCTAATTTTCCATACTTATAATTCAACACCAAAACCGTTGAGGGTTGCGGTTGCGTTACATAATGGATTAATTCTTCGATGTTTTTCAGATTTTGCGCCTCCTTTACCACAACCAATTGTCGTTCCGACATCATCGGGAAACGCTTGGCCGCATTGATAACGGTCGCTACATCAACATCCGAACCATAAACCAAGGTTTGATTAAAATCTCGTTCGGAATCATTCAATACACGTTCTATCAAAAGTTCCGTTAACTGGTCGATAAAATAAGGTTCCTCGCCTTGGAACATATAAACAGGCATGAATTTATTATTCAAGATGCCGCCCTTTATTTCTTCGTATGTCAATTCTTTCGCCATGTTACCACTCAAATCGTAAGTGTTTCACTGTCTGTTTCTTTTCAATGATATTTTTCAGCGATTCAATACCAATATGTACGTGTTCGTCTACAAAATTACGGGTAACAAGTGCATCGCTTTTAGATGTTTTAATTCCTTCCGATATCATCGGCTGGTCGCTTACCAATAATAAAGCTCCTGTAGGTATCTGATTGGCAAATCCAACGGTAAACAATGTGGCGGTTTCCATATCGACGCCCATTGCTCTTATTCGTTGGAGATATTTTTTAAAATCTTCATCAAATTCCCAAACACGACGGTTGGTGGTATAAACAGTGCCTGTCCAATAATCTTTTCCGTGGTCGCGAATTGTCGACGACATTGCCCTAAGCAAACTGAATGCCGGAAGCGAGGGAACCTCTGAAGGGAAATAGTCATTTGAAGTACCTTCACCGCGTATGGCTGCAATCGGCAAAATATAATCTCCTAACGAATTCTGCTTTTTAATTCCTCCGCATTTCCCAAGAAACAAGACGGCTTTGGGTTTAATTGCGCTCAACAAGTCCATGATTGTAGCCGCATTAGCACTTCCCATGCCAAAATTGATGATTGTGATTCCATCGGCAGATGCATTGGGCATATTGGCATCTGTTCCGACAATAGGAACATTATAATGATTGGCAAATATTTCGACGTATTTACTGAAGTTTGTCAGTAAAATATATTTTGAAAAATCTTTCAATGGCCTTTTGGTATACCTTGGCAGCCAATTTTGTACGATTTCTTCTTTTGTTTTCATAAGATACGGTAAAATTTGCGTAAGTCTGTTTGAGGCCAAAGATAGTAAAATTTGGCTAAATAATTTTGTGGATAATACATTTGTTTATCTTTGCAAATAAATATTTACATTAAATCAATGAACAATGAACCTGCGTAGAAACGGCTTGACGCAGGCGGGGTTTCCACTGCCGCTCGGACGAGAGCTAAATTTGCGAAGCACAGCGAGTTGTCATACGAGGTGCGCCCCGCTTTCATGAAACTGCTCGTTGTGTTGCAGTGCCTTTTTTGTGAATAGTTTGTCGAACCACTTCATATTTTTATCAATATTTCAAAGTTGTAATACATATTTCCTATTTTAATAAAATCTACTATTCCAAGTCTTTCCTGTTCCTTAGAATAATTTCTGTATAAATGTATAGAAGGTCCCGTCTTTAGCCACACCCCTTTGAATTTGAAACCTACTTTAGGATTTAGTGTTGTATGAAAATAGGGACCCCAACCCTCAGAGCCATCTGACCCGTCCTAAAAAAAGTTTACATAGTTAATACTTAATCCTGCTATAAATTTACAATCATTTTTTAGTCCTGGAATGAGTTTACAAAAATAGTTT
>Ga0209628_10001882_pt1 | contig 13939 bp, 17 predicted proteins | sample TergutCu122P4_FD_187285 | JGI IMG/M metagenome (GOLD analysis project Ga0209628, IMG submission 187285) | Cubitermes ugandensis P4 segment gut microbial communities from Kakamega Forest, Kenya - Cu122 P4 (SPAdes) (version 2) | ecosystem: Host-associated > Arthropoda: Insects > Digestive system...
CTGGCAGGACATTTTGTAAATTCGTTGATATGTTTTTCAAAAAAGAAATCACAAAGTTTTTGCTCCCGACCTATTCCAAGTCGATAAAATACCATCCATAAGTCCTCTGTAATGCTGTCGCCGAAATAAAAACTAATAAAATCTTGATTGCTAAACTCTTTGTTGTCAGGTGTTTTTAAAAAGTTTAACACCAAATCCAACGACCTGTCGCAGTTGATTTCACCGAGCAGCATCAATGCGTGAAAAGCGAAAGTTGAATACTGCAAATATTCTTCTGTTTCCAGTTTGTCGCAGATTTCAGCTATTTCTTTGTATCTGTTTTGCGCATCTTTTAATACCGTTTCCAAATCGTCAAGCAATTCGTTTTGCGGCAATGCCAAAATCTCACACAGCAAATCGTGGCTGATACGCATACTGTTTTCGTACAGATATTGCATCTGTTGCGGGTAGTGAAAATTCAAATTTTCGTTAAATGTTGTCATATATTTCTTGTTTTTTAGTTTTTGTTTGTGTTGTTTATTTTTCTATTTCGTCATTATGCTGAACCACATTTTCGCGCGTTGTATCAAACAACATCGCTATTTGCTGTTGCGAAAGCCAAACATCTTTGCCGTCAAAGCGGACGTTGACGTTGGTTATGCCATTATCATCCTGATAGAGGATGAATTGGCTGTTGGTCGGTTGTAAATTGTCGTTGGTCATATAGGATATTTTAAACTAAAGAATTATTTGATTTTTCGTTTTCAATAATATGAAGTTCATATTGTTCATTAAATTTATTTTCGCCTAATATATTGTATTCCATAAGAATTTGTTTCCAGCAGTTTTCCTTAAATTGACTATATTCTTCTGCATTTGATTGATATGCATTAAACGATAGTGAATAATTCTTATCTTGTTCATTTATATTACGATAAAAAGCAATTCCAATTTTTATTGAACTTAAAAATTTTCCAATAGAAGGTAAAATTCCGACTCCTTGTTCTATCAGGTTTTTATTGTCTTGATAAAACTTATCTTTCATTTTATACTTGAGATAAAATAATAAATAGAAAGTTTCTTCTGTCGAAATTTTTGTATCCAAAAAATAATACAATATGAAAGATAGATAATCTTTTGCACTAAGCACCTGATTTTTAATACATAAAAACATTATCTCTTCATAGCTACTGAGGCTTTCACCATTTTCGTTTATAAGTGTCGCATCTTTTCTTATATCTTCAAATACTTTGTTAACTTTATCATCATTATTATTCTCATATTTGCGAGTTATTTTTATGTATTTATCCAGTACTTTCTTTTTTTCGTTCTTTTCTTCCTGCGAAGAGTTTTTTATTTGATATTCCCATTTGTCAAAAACTTCGGTTTTTAATTTCTTTGCAGTAAATATACGCTGTTGTTCGTCAATTTTGTCTTTTGCTGCATCACTCAAATAAAAAGCTTTCCAAATTAACGGTTCGTATAATGGTAAAGGAATATCTAATTCCGATATCGCTTCTTTACATTCGGAAACATGAAAAAAGTCTTGAAATTGGGATAAATCTTTCCTCTCGTAATCTATTTCACCTTGAAAATTTAATGATTGTAATTCTGTAATTATATCTTGTCCTATAATATCTTTTTCTTCAAGATATTGCAACATAATTTTTGAAAAAATAAAATCTTCTGATTGTTTAAAACAACTTTTCGCTTGCTCTTCTTCTCCCGCTAATAAATACAAATGTCCTAAATAGTAATAATCGATTGAATTTTTCTCTCTTTCTCCTAATTTACTTAAGGCATCTTGAAGTATTGCCTGCGATTCCACGTTTATATCACCTGCTACTTCGGCGTAATAATATAATTCCTGAGAGGATAACTCATAGTCACCGTCATCTAATTGTTCATCAAGAATCAGAAAAGAAGATACATATCCTCCTAAATAATAATACAATATGGATTTTGCAGATAATAATTTATGCTTATCTATATCTGAAAAGTACTCAAGGAATTTTATTAATTTGATGAAATCGGAAATTTTTGATTTTGCCGACTCGTAATAATCAAATAAAGTAGGAATCATGTCCATGTTAAACTCTTCATAAATAGTGAGAATATTTTGCGGGTGTTCTTCGAAAGTCTTCAATAATAGTTGAATATGACCTATTATTTTTTTATGTTTTATTGACCAATAAAGATAGAAATACATGTTGTCGAAAATGCTCGGAAACCTTCCTCTATTATTGAATTCCTGAATTTTTTTTATAAAATCTCCCCCCTTGAAATATTTGCCTGAAAACGTTTTTACTTCCCAATTATCGCCCAAAGATTCTATTATTTCTTTCCCTGATAATATTTCGCCTGGTTTGAGTTCTCTTTTTGCATTTTTGTTTTCCATATTCTTATACTTTTTTACTTGCCTATACAGGAAATGTAATTTTCATCATATCAGCATTTTAACTGTTTTTACGATACAAATTTTCATTTAAGTTCTATTTGCATTCTGTTGTAAATCAGCGATTTAGCCACATCCGTAGGAAACTCGCCTTTTTTACTGTTTAGCGTCGAAATCGCAATTCTTGTTTCAACCTTTCCATCAAATTGAAAACAATCGGGCAGACTTCATAAAAAGTTAACATACCTAACAACCGGGAAGTAAAACCTTTTTTGTTGGTATAAGGAAAATCTCTGCATTGTTTCGGACGATTTTCCTGCAAGCTGCATTTTGTTCCTTTCAAGTAACGGCAAGGTATATCTTTTAAATATATATCACCAAAGTCGACTGTTTCGCAATAATTGTCAACTTTATCTTCATCTTTGCCCTTTAGAAATGTCCGAAAACGAAAATTTTCATTCCTAATTGTTGCTGTTGTTCTTCTGAAAATCTATCTTTGAAAAGCCGAACAATAATACCTCCGCAATCTTCTTCTATCATTGGTGTTGGCAATCCTGCTGCTTTGCAAGAATCCATAATTTTCATAATGCCACTTCCCCACGAATCAATATAACCGTTTTGTTATTTTTTCTAATTGTTGATAATCAGCCTCTACTTGCCGATGCAAAAAATGTATGTTTTTATAAATCAGCATATTGTTATATTAAAGGCTCAAATGAGAGCAATATCGTTTTTTGAAAATGTAAGTTGTTGTATTATAGAATGTAACAGCTCTATTTTCTAAAAATAACACTTTTGTATGGTTTATCATTGTGTCATTAAATATACTTTTAGTATGAATAATAGAATAAAAATAAACTAAGTAATGTAATTTTTAGATATTTTTTCAATTTCTTCTGTGAAATCTAATTTTATTATTTCCCATATCTTTCCCTTCAGGCAAATAGGATCAATCTCTTCATCCGCAATTTCAAAATTGGTAAAATTATTTATGATATGCGCTCTATCATGTGTATACTCAAAATGTTGTCTATGTATCTCTAACATTTCAGGAATAGAAAACATTTCCAGTAATTCATGTAAATCCCAAAAATCCTTTTTTCTCCCACCCCGTGAAATAACATCTACTTTCATAGCAATGACATCATTTAGGTTTGCAATTCGGATACCGTCAATTAAATCAAATGGCTCAATAATTTCATCATGGTAATATAAATCAACCTTGATGTTGTCATCTTCCGAGTTCCCAATGTAATACGACCTTCCAAAACCAACAATATCGGTTTTATCAGGACGTGAATAATATGGATAGTTTTTCTCAAAGAAATCTTCAAAGGTCTTAAAGTCAAGACTTCCATAAGGAGCGTTTGTGAATAAATCAATATCCACAGACATCCGGTGCCCCAACCTAAGGCTTAAAGAAGTTCCTCCCACAAGACAAAACGGATCAAAAAGGGAATTAAGCATTAAATCAATCAGTAACCGTTGTAATTGAGGTGTAACCGTTTCATAATGCAATTTTTGATTTGTAGCTTGACTATTCATGATATATTTACAAATTTGATGCTAATATGTAATTGCCGACATCTGTGGTCTTAATGTTATAAAAACGGGCAATTTCTTCTTTTTCGATTTGATTTCCTCTTTCCCAAACTCTGGTAATAACTGCTTTTTTATATCTTTCCCAATCAATTTTATTGAAATCAGAATCCCAAAAAAGAGATTTCCTTATATTGGGAGCAGAATTGTACTTTTCCTTCGATTTTCTCTCTTTATAAACGGAAATATTATGAAAATCCTGCAAAATGAGTAAAAATCCCTCATCGTAGCCAAGCGTTCTTTCAATGTTCAAAGCCGTTTCCAATGTGATATTTCTTCTACCGGAAATAATTGCATTAATGGTTTGATAGGGAACTCTTATTGTTTTTGCCAAAGCTCTCTGTGTCAAATGCTTTTTATTCAAATCCCTTTCAATAATTTTCCCGGGATGAATGCCTTTTAATATGTCGATACGATTATTCATTGGATAACTTTTTGCAAAGATATAAAAAGTAAACGTATTTGCTTACTTTCTGTGGCTTAATTTTTTCAAATAGTAAAAATTACTCTTAATGTTTAAATATCAAAAATACATGTAATATGTTATGTATAAGCACTAAAGCCTGTTTTTTATTTCTTTAGATTACCTTAATTTTGCAACAGTAGAAAAAGCGCTCAAAATGAGCACTATAGTAATTGATTCTAATTTTTATTAATCGTTGGTAATCAGCCTCTACTTGCCGATGCAAAACTTTGAAAAAATATTCCCAAGCACCTCATCAGTCGATATATCCCCTGTTATCTCACCCAAATAGTGCATACATTCGCGAATATCTTGAGAAATAAAATCGCCTGAAATTCCTTGACGAAGGCCGTTATCGACACGTTCGATTGCATCAAGCGCTTTAGATAAAGCTTCATAATGACGCATATTAGTGACAATTACATCATTATCGCTAAAATCCGGAAGATTGGTGGCATCCAATAGAGCGCGTTCCAAAATATCCGTATTCTTTTTATATTTAGCAGATAAATAAATGCGTTTAGCCGGAATATGTGGCAGGAATTCTTCTTCCAAAATAGTTTGTTCTTCGAGAGATATCTTATCAATTTTATTGAAAACAATGATTAATTGCTTGTTGTCTGTTTTGGAAATAATTTTGTCGGCAAGTTCTTCCGTTTTTTCGTTGAATTGTGTTGCATCAATCATCCAAATAACGATAGAGGCTTGTTCTATCTTTTGGAATGTACGTTCAATTCCCATTGTTTCGATAACGTCTCCGGTTTCTCTGATTCCTGCGGTATCGATAAACCGGAAAGATATTCCGGCAATATTAACTACATCTTCGATCACATCGCGCGTTGTGCCGTGAATTTCCGAAACGATGGCTTTTTCTTCATTCAATAAGTGGTTGAGTAATGTGGATTTACCCGCATTTGTTTCTCCTACAATTGCTACCGGAATTCCGTTTTTAATCGCGTTTCCTAATACAAATGACTGAACCAAGCGATTGATTATTTTTCGGATATTTTCGGATAATGCCAATAACTGCGTGCGATCGGCAAATTCAACATCTTCTTCTCCGAAATCGAGTTCAAGTTCTATTAATGATACAAAGTCAAGTAATTGAGAACGAAGTAATTGCAGTTCTTTGCTGAACCCGCCTCGCATTTGGCTTATCGCTAACCGGTGAGATGCAGCCGACGATGATGCAATTAAATCGGCAACCGCTTCGGCTTGCGATAAATCCATCTTTCCGTTGAGGAACGCTCGTTGAGTGAATTCTCCGGGCAATGCCAAACTACATCCGTTTTCTAACAATAATTTGAGTATTTCCTGCTGAATGTACAAAGAACCATGGCAGGTGATTTCTACCGTATCTTCTCCCGTGAATGAATGAGGATTACGAAACACAGAAATCAAGACTTCATCTAATATTTCGTTGTTTTTATATATTCTTCCAAAACAAATAGTATAAGGTTGTTGACCGGATAGTTTCTTGTCTCTTTTTGAGGGAATAAAAATCTTGTCACATATATCAAACACTTCTTCTCCCGAAACGCGGATTACAGCAATTCCGCCTTGTCCGGCAGGCGTTGAGATGGCGCAAATTGTATTTTTATTCATATTGCAAATTTAAACTTTTATTGAGATTTTTTATGTCGACAAAGTTAGAAATTACATTGATTATTACATACTTTTGCCGGCAGATAATTTAAGATTAATGAGCAATACATTTTGTCGAAAATCCGTTTACCTCGCTATTTTTAGCACAATCGCAACATTTCATTCATTTGCACAGGAAAAAAACGACTTTTTTAAAGATATTCTTAAAGATTCATTCAAAGATTTGCTAATGGAGTCTTTAAAACCGGAAACGATGATGATGGATTCTCTTTTTGGAAATATAAAATTAGAAATGAATTTGAACAAAGAGTTTCCGATATTTATAGAAAAACAACCTCTGAAGATTTCGGAAAATTTATTTAAACCCTATACAAACCCCTCAAAGCCTCCTCCAAGTAGGACAGCTTCTTTTAATACTATAACCAATAAGATAACATTCTTCGACGAGCAATTGCCAAGCAGCGGGGGAAATATTGGAGGTAGTGATCTTGATATAAATGCAGCTCTTACTAAACTCTTTTTCGGTAAAGAAATTTATCCAAAACTTGATTATAAATATACGGAAACCGAAAAGCAAGCTATAATAGAAAAAACAAATCAGTTAATTCGAGAAAGCAGAGCAACTAAAGAAGAATAAAAACACGTTAAATTCTATCCAATACTTTAGTAATCAAACCTTCGAACGAACTTTTGTAATCGGTATTCATTTTTCCTGCGTAACGACCGGCAATAATTAAACAAGCGGTCATTGCTTTATGTCCCATCATTACCGATAATCCTGCTAAAGCAGCACTTTCCATCTCGTAATTGGCAATTTTCAGGCCATCGTATTCAAATGATTCCATCAATCGGTTTTGTTCAGGGTTGGTCAAACTTAAACGAACGTGACGTCCTTGGGGACCATAAAACCCACTTGCAGAACAAGTAATACCTTTAATCATATCAAAACCGATCCTGTCGACAAGGTCTTTATCCGAACACACAAAATAAGGAGCAGCTAAATGAGGGTTCCATTGAACATGATTAATGAACTTTTCCGTAATATCGGAATTGGAAACAGATTCTCCTTTTTCATAAAAATAAAGCAATCCGTCCATTCCCATGGCTATTTCGGAAACAACATACGATCCTATCGGACAAAAAGGTTGTAATCCACCAGAAGTGCCGATACGAACCATTGTCAACTGTCTGAAATGCTCATTCACAGTTCTTGTCTGCAAATTGATATTCGCCAAGGCATCCAACTCGTTAACAACTATATCGATATTATCGCAACCGATTCCGTGCGACAAGGCAGTGATTCTTTTTCCTTTGTAAGAGCCTGTTATCGTGCGAAATTCACGACTTTGAAGATCAAATTCAATACTATCAAAAAAAGCGGCAACAGCAGGAACCCTGTCCGGATCGCCCATCATCACAATTTTATCTGCCAGTTGTTCCGGTTTCAAATGTAAATGAAATACCGAACCGTCTTGGTTTATCGGTAATTCGTCGGGAGGAATGATTCTCATATTATATTTAGTTGAAAGTTGAAAGTTGAAAGTTGAAAGTTGAAAATTACTGCATGATATAATTTTCAACTTTCAACTTTCAACTAAATTAATCTTTCTGCGATTTGGAAGAAGGAGCAGCCGGTTTGGCGATGCTATCTCTCATATCCGTATCTGCTTGGATATTTTTCATTTTGTAATAATCCATGATACCCAAGTTTCCGGAGCGGAATGCTTCTGCCATGGCTTTGGGAACTTCAGCTTCGGCCTCAATCACTTTGGCACGTGCCTCTTGCGCTTTGGCTTTCATTTCTTGTTCGAGTGCCACAGCCATTGCGCGGCGTTCTTCGGCTTTTGCTTGTGCAATGTTTTTATCTGCCTGCGCTTGGTCCATTTGAAGTACGGCACCGATGTTTTTACCTATATCGATGTCGGCAATATCAATGGAAAGAATTTCGTAAGCAGTACCAGCATCCAAACCTTTTTTCAATACTACTTTCGAAATGTTGTCGGGATACTCAAGTACTTCTTTGTGCGTTTCCGCCATACCGATAGAAGTGATAATCCCCTCTCCTACGCGGGCAATTATAGTTTCTTCACCTGCACCACCGACTAATTGTTTGATGTTGGTACGCACCGTAATACGGGCTCTTACCAAAAGTTGAATACCGTTTTTAGCCACAGCAGCAATTGCCGGTGTGTCAATTACTTTCGGATTTACCGACATTTGTACAGCTTGAAGCACATCACGGCCTGCTAAGTCAATGGCCGTAGCCATTTGGAACGACAATTCCATATTGGCTTTTGCAGCCGAAATTAACGCATTAACCACTCGATGCACGTTTCCGCCTGCCAAATAGTGAGCTTCGAGCTCATCGCGAGTAATACTTCTTAGTCCTGCCTTGTGTGCAGTAATCATTGCACTTACAATAACGGGAGGTGGTACTTTCCTAAGTCTCATCAAGAACAATTGTACCAACGAGATGTTTACTGCTGCAGCTTTCGCATTTATCCACAGGCCGAAAGGCACAAAATAAAAAAAGATACCGAGCAATACAATCGCTCCAATTACTAAAACAACTACAAAAATAGTATCCATATAAATTTAATTAAGAATTAATAATTTTGAATTATGATTTTTCTTTAACAACTATTTGTGTCGGAAATACTTTCAACACTACGACTTCAACGTTATCATCGACAAAGCCACCAAGCGTTTTTGCCTCGACCGTCATTTGATTTACTTTTACTTTGCCAATCGGATTTAACCGAGATACTGTAATGCCTTCGTCGCCTTCTTTTATCTCGAGCATCAGCTTTTCGTCTGCCACTGTCGAATCGATGTCGGTCTTCAATCCGATCTTATTTATTGTTTTAGATTTTACAAGCCAAAAGAATGTAAATAAAAAAACTAAGATAGATACGACTAAAGCAATATTTCCACCTTCAACTCCTAAATGAGTGTAGGCATAGAAAAGTCCTCCTCCGACAAAAAGTGCACCACCTATGATGGCAATTGTTATACCCGGCAGGAGAAAAATTTCAGCCAAAATAAGGATAATCCCTAAAGCGAGAAGTACTGTTGTGATAAAAATGTCCATCTGTTATTGAATTTTAAGGTATTTAATTTCTGTGTTTCGCGTTTTTACTGCTAAGTCATCACGTTGAACAACCAATTCTTCCGATTTTTTTTCATCATCAAGAATGAATTTCGCCAAATTGTTCCTCTGTGTAGCACTTCCTTGCGCGTATGCTTTTCTCCTTTCTTCCAATTGATTATTTAATGTTATCAACTGTTTGGATAAATTCTGATATTGAGCAAAAGACTGTCGGGCAGCAGGACTTTTGAAATCATCTAACTTGTAATAAACAACATTATCGTTTATGATAAATTCAAATTCTCTGGTTATTACTTCCTGACTTTTTTGCTGATTTTCCCTGATTTGCAACAGTTTAGATTGATAATCCGCTCCCTCTTTCCAAGATTGCCTAATCGAAGTTATTTTCGCCCTTTCGATAAGATAATTTTCATCATCTGCTTGGACTGTTATTTTTTCTTTATTGGGAATAAAAGTATATATAACAACCTTTCCTTCAGGCTGAAAGCGATCAGTTGCAAAATATCCGACTTCGTTGTATTCGTCAATAGCTAACATATAGTCGTTATACGGAGAATTAAATGGCATACCCAACTGTTCCGGTTTAAGGTAAGTTTCAGAATCGGAGTTATAACGTGTTATAAATAAGTCATATCCGCCAATCGAACTTAGTCCGGTAGACGCATAATAAATAGTAACACCATCCGATAAAATAAATGGATAGTTATCATCTGCCATTGCATCGGACAACAAATTTAACCGCGTTTCATCCGACCAATCATTCATTAATTTGGTTTGTCCGTATAAACGAAATCGATTCATATCATCAGGCTTGGCATAGTAACGCTTATCTTGCAATTGATTTTCAAAAGCAGGAAAACCATTTAACTCGAAAACTGTGCCCGATTCTTTACTTAGTATGTTATATTCTTCAAGAAATTTACCCTTGTCAACAATCACACTATCAATAAATTGAACATCTTCGCAATTAGCCAGCATACGAGCGGCTGTTTTCGACTTATCTCTTAAATTTTCAACTACTTCAATTTCGTTTGTTTGCTTTTCCTTTCTTAAAAGAACCAGATATTTATCATAAGCTTCCACCGATTCTTTGAATCTATACTGCATAAAATATAATTTCCCCAGCGACCGGAAAGATTCTTTCACATTCTTAGAGGCGGCAAATTTCAAGTATTTTTCCGATTCGTTGAGTTTTCCGGTTTCTAACAAAGAATTTCCATACCATTGATTCAGGGAAACATTATTCGGTGTTTTTTTTATGGCAGTTTCAAAAGCCGGCAAAGCCTTGGCATATTCTCCTTTAGCATATAAAGCCTTGGCTTCTTCCAATGTTTGAGAGAAAGCAGATATACAAAAAAGAGTTATAACCAATAATATTGAGAAACGTTTTGTCATAAAATTTGCACATAATATTTTGCAATTCCAAAGATAAGGAGATTTTGCAAATATAAAATATTTTACTTTAAAAAATAGGTATATTTTTTCTATAAAAACCCTAATTCTAATTTGGCCTCCTCACTCATCATGTCTTTGTCCCATTCAGGTTCAAAAACCAGATTGATAACTACACTTTTTACACCTTCTACCGATTCGACTTTCATTTTCACATCTTCCATGATGAAATCGGCCATCGGACAGGCCGGTGCAGTTAGCGTCATCGTGATTGTCACATTTTTCTCTTCGTCAATATCGATGCCATAAATCAACCCCAAATCATATACATTGACCGGAATTTCGGGGTCATATACTGTTTTGAGCATTTTGACGATTTGCTCTTCCAATTCTAAAAATTTATTTTCCATAATAAAAGATTAAATTTACATTTCTCTTTTTACTGTAATAAAAGCTGTTGGAATCCACCAAAGATTAACTCCAAAAGATACACTTAGAATTTCATAACCTTCAACAGTCAGTTGTTGTAAAGATTTTTCAACATTTCTTGTTAGTCTATATGTCATATGTCGACCATGCATTAGAAATTTTAATTACTTTAAATTGTTCCATATTATTTTCTTATAAATTGTTATTTTCAAGCTTATGTACAAATTACAGATTGGCTCCAAAATTAGGAAAAATTGTTTAAGTATCGTACCTTTGTCGCACTTTTAAAAAAATCTATGTGCACTATGTGCCTATGTGTTTCAAAAAAATTTACAATAACAATATGAATTTTGTAGAAGAATTAAAATGGCGTGGCATGATCCACGATATGATGCCCGGGACGGAAGAACAATTTCAAAAAGAGATGACCTCTGCTTATTTGGGTATCGACCCGACCGCAGACTCCCTGCACATCGGACATTTGGTCGGTGTTATGATGCTTAAACATTTGCAACGGTCAGGACATCGCCCGATTGCTTTGATAGGTGGTGCTACCGGTATGATTGGCGACCCTTCGATGAAATCACAAGAACGCAATCTGCTTGATGAGGAAACACTGCGACACAATCAAAATGCCCTCAAGATTCAATTAGCCAAGTTTTTGGATTTTGAATCTGATTGCCAAAACAAAGCTATTTTGGTTAACAATTACGATTGGATGAAAGATTATTCTTTCCTGAATTTTATCCGCGATATCGGTAAACACCTTACCGTTAATTATATGATGGCTAAAGATTCCGTAAAAAAACGCTTGAGTTCGGAATCGAATGTAGGTATGTCGTTTACAGAGTTTTCATATCAATTACTTCAAGGATATGATTTCCTTTATTTATACAAAGAATATGGTTGTAAACTACAAATGGGAGGTTCCGACCAATGGGGAAATATCACCACCGGTACGGAATTAATCAGAAGAAAAGAAGGCGGAGAAGCTTTTGCTTTGACTTGTCCCTTAATCACAAAAGCCGATGGCGGAAAATTCGGGAAAACCGAATCCGGCAATGTTTGGTTAGACCGTCGTTACACTTCACCTTACAAATTTTATCAATTCTGGTTAAACGTGAGTGATGCCGACGCAGAAAAATACATCAAAATATTTACCGTGTTACCCAAAGATGAAATAGACGCATTGATTGAAGAACAGAAATCCGCTCCTCATCTGCGCCCGATTCAAAAGCGTTTAGCACAGGAAGTTACAATCATGGTTCACTCGAAAGAAGACTATGAGGCAGCAATAGAAGCATCCAATATCCTTTTCGGAAATTCAACTTCAGATGCATTGAAAAAGTTAGATGAAGAAACTTTATTGGCTGTGTTTGAAGGTGTTCCCCAATTTGAGATTTCAAAAGAAGAATTATCTAAAGGAACTAAAGCGATAGATTTGTTTGTCGAGTCGGCTGCCGTATTTCCATCCAAAGGAGAAATGCGCAAACTGGTACAAAGTGGCGGTGTAAGCCTCAATAAAGAAAAATTAGAAACTCCCGACATGGAAGTCAATGACTCACATCTACTTGGAGGCAAGTACCTGTTAGTACAAAAAGGTAAGAAGAATTACTTTCTGCTGATTGCAAAATAAAAATCTTAAAAAAGATTTGCAACTTTGCCAAAAAGCAGTATCTTTGCATCGCTTTTCTAAAAAGCAATAGGATTGACCCATGGTGTAGTGGTAGCACATCTGATTTTGGTTCAGCCAGCCTAGGTTCGAGTCCTGGTGGGTCAACTCGCAAAAAGAATAAAACGCCTGATTTTCAACAGTGAAAATCAGGCGTTTGTTTATATTCTCATTCCTAAATTCTGCCATATTCTTTTGGATAAATATTTGAATTACACTATCTTTGTAATCAACATTTATCCAATCATAAAAGATGGAACGAACACCTGAAATAAAAAAATTCATAGAGGATCACCAAGAATTATTTTGGTATACGCCCGCTCCCAAAAGCGAAATGGTAACCGATGAGTTATTGGTAGAAACGATATTGAATTATGGACAGCTGAATGATATTCGAGAATTGTTTAATATAGCAGGAAAAAAGAATGTAGCTGCGATTTTTTTTGATGGGATAAGGAAGAGTGCACGTAAGAGAAATAACTATAACGAGTTAACAATAAATTATTTCACATTATTTTTTAATCGTTATGCATGTTGAAATTTTATCGGATAAGCAAATAACATTATTGCCTTTTATTTCCCAATTCAAAAGAAGTTTTTATTTGGTTGGAGGTACTGCCATTGCTTTACACATTGGCCACCGGAAATCAATCGATTTTGATCTTTTTTCTATCTCAAAGTTAAATAAAATAAAAATTAAGCATGCCTTTTCGAGTGTGAAATTTGATAAACGTTTGATAGGAGAAGATGTTGATCAATTACATTTTATCCTTAATGAAGTAAAGGTAACTTTTTTTAATTATCCATATATAGTTCCACATTTGGAGAAGTTTAAAAATATTATCCCAATGCCATCGCTTATCTCTTTAGCCGCAATGAAAGCTTTTGCATTAGGGCGTAGAGCCAAATGGAAAGATTATGTAGATTTATATTACATTCTTAAGTATCATTTTTCGCTAAAAGAGGTTATTGCAGAAACAAATAAAATTTTTGATCAAGTTTTTTCTGAAAAATTATTTAGGGAGCAGTTGGCTTATCATAAGGATATTGATTATTCTGAAGAAGTAGAATTTCTTCCGAACTTTGCAGTCGATAAAAATGAGATAAAATCATTCTTAATTAACATTGCATTAGAAGGATTTGATTGACTATACCGGAAGAAAAATTCGGGAGTCAAACAAAAGTAAAAAGCGTTTACAAATTTCTTCGTAAACGCTTGATTTTTTATTTGTGACTCCGAAGGGATTCAAACCCCTAACCTTCTCCTGACTTCGACGCTTTTCTTCTTGTTGTTTT
>Ga0209628_10001883_pt1 | contig 13937 bp, 17 predicted proteins | sample TergutCu122P4_FD_187285 | JGI IMG/M metagenome (GOLD analysis project Ga0209628, IMG submission 187285) | Cubitermes ugandensis P4 segment gut microbial communities from Kakamega Forest, Kenya - Cu122 P4 (SPAdes) (version 2) | ecosystem: Host-associated > Arthropoda: Insects > Digestive system...
GTGATACTGGTCACGTGATGCAAGCTATTGACGTCACAAGACACTCAAGGATAACACAACAGCTGGTTCCATCTACCACCTTACTCTCCTTCGTCTGCTGTTCCCAGTTCGCATGCAAAAAGTTGCTCATGACTTTCGGTACGACCCTCGTACATGCTGTTTTATTGTCACTACATTTTTGCGTTCTGTGTTGAGGTTTCTTATTGATCACTATCACATATTCTGGGTACGCATTAAATAATAAATCTTTCTTTATTAAGTTCAGTTCAGCTCAATTATTCTGCTTATTAGCCCTGTACACCAAGTTCTGCACCACACCTTTTTTCTCCTGTGAAGGGTGGTTGGACTCAAAATGCAGATATCGTCCTACATGCGTGGATTATCTATATACTGTCATCTTCAGTGACACTGCCTCCTAACTATCACATCCAGGAACGGGATAGCACCATCTTCTTCTTTTTCCATGTTGAATGTAATGGATGTCCTCACAATTTTCAGATGATGTAAAAAAAAGCTGGCATTCCTCAATGCTATATTTCCAGATGACAAACATGTCATCAACATATCTTAACCAAAATGCAGGTTTATAAGTTATAATATACATGGCTAGTTCTTTGTAAAACTCCATATAAATGTCGACTACTGGTGATAAGGGGCTGCCCACTGCCATACTGTCTTTCTGTTGATATCAACTTCTCATTAAACTGGAAGTAAGATGTCTTCAAACATGAATGCAAGAAGAGGGTCTTCCTCCTAATTTTGTCATTTAAATAAGTTGTAGTCACCCTTCATTCACAAATAAAGTGCCGAAATGGACAACACCAAGTCACACTAAGGCGTGCATTGCCAGTCACAAGTGTAGCTCACTGAGTATCAGTTACAGTTTGTTCATGATGGTAAAAAATTCCAGATGGGATCAGGCAAAGTTTCAATGCTAACTTAAAAACTAATGCCAGTTAACCATACCTAAAAAGTGAATAACTGAAATGCTGCAAGAAACATCAGGGTTTCAGAAGCACATATCTGAAGGTGGACAAAATGAATTAAGAAGGTGAAAAATGTAAACACCTGAAAATGCTTCTGGAGATTGAAGTATGGCAGGAAGTTGTTCAATTTGTGCACTTTACAGGAAAAACTGGAATGCCGATTATAGTTGAGTCAGTAAAATGTAAAGTGCAGAAACTTGGTCAATCATCAGTTCAAGACCAGTACAGGTTTGTGTGTGCATATGGTGCAAGGGAACTGGTTCTCACTTCATCAACTTCACTTTGCCAGCAACAAACCTCTGGGAACATTTTTGTCAGCAGGAACAGCCATCAACACTGTCTGGAAATACTTTGTAAAATTTGATGTAAATAATAACATGATGGCTGCCCTCAACAGTAACAGAATCAGGTGCATGGGAAAGAAGTAAAATTGAATTACACTTTTAATGTAACACAGTAGACCATATCGTACTTAATCTTTAGGTGCTGAAACAGACAATTCTTTCCATCATTTTGTGTGGGTATGACAGCCAAAACACATTTAATATAATGCTGGCTGGACATTATGTGAATGTAAATATGATGTATACATACTACAGACTTAAACTAATCTTGTTGTCATGCCTCATGCCAAGGGGCATATAGGGGTGCAGAGGTAATATACCATACAATTGTTTATTAAACACTCTTGAGAGTTCAATAATCAGCCTCCGGCTAGAGCACCTGTATATTCAGGTGCCCCAGGCACCCACTGAACACAAACTTGGTAGAATGAAGACACAATTTATCTGGACTGAGAGCAGAATTTGTGTACTTTCTGGGAACTGAACCCTGATCTTCCATCTAGTAGCTGCATATTTTATTAACTGCTTTAGCTTGTCCCTTTATTTAAAGAACAATTTACAGGATGGGTTTCACATTATATTTGTCCAAAGCTGCCATCTGTAGCTACCCTTAGGTATTCTATGCAAGAGTGAAACCTAGCACAACAAAGAAGAAAGTACATGATGAATTGTCAGAAAGAAGTTCCTTGCTACAGAAGTTATTATATACCTTACCAGTAGATATTCTCTATAGGCAAATGTCTCCTTTAATGTCTGGTTATAATTCACCACCTAAAGCTGTGCCTTTATGTGACTGTCTTTGAAACACCCCGATATGCACAGCCCAACATTACCCTTTTCACACTTTGTCTGAATCTGGTGCCTCCTCTTTGTATGTGTATGACAGACTATACAGTCCATCCTTGTTTCAGTTATAGCATAGACCTGAGTTGGCAACTGCTCTTCTCCAGGAGACCAGTTCACATTGCCAAGGCTGATGATCTACTTACAGATTGTAGTCGGCTTGGCTGTGGTCCAGCAAGCTGCAACATATTCCTCACATGCGTCAGTCTGAAGTCTCTGTGTGAAAATTTAGTATCACAGGACTCCAGGAGATATGGCTGTTCAGAATTACGAGGTCAAGGAGACAAAAGATCAGTTTTTTTGTCCATTTCCACATATGGCTAATGATACAGGAGGTGCTGGCCATTCTGTCACATTTGTTGACTTAACCCATGTCAATTGTAATCCTCCATAATGGCTGGCTTCAGGGCATTTCCAATCTCCTCACAAGTTACCTTCTGCTGGTGGATCATGAATATTTGACAGCATGTGCATGGCACATTTGTCCTTACAAACCACTGCTGTCATGTCACCACTTGACCTGACCCTTACATCATTCAGTTTCAGTTTCTGAATCTTGCCTCTGAAGTTGTCTGGCATTCCTTTATGGTTCAGTCTAATTGTACAGCAGGAGTTTATTTTTTGTTTTTTCAGATTGATATATAGGTCAGGAGAAGAAAAGTAACTGTCCATATATAACTTGTGGCCACATCCCTTTACTCATCTTGTCAGTTGTGGAGCATGGGTCACTGTCATGTCTCTTGTGGCATGTTCTCCGTACTTCTCTGCATACTCTTCCATGTCATATGTGTACCCAGTAGTGTCACTGAGTTTGCAAGATATACTGCTTAAATATAACTTTCCCTTTGATAAGTACAATCACCCCATCAAATGCCAAATGTTCATAAGATTTGTAAAATTCTGAAAATGCAACATCAAGAACATCAAAAATTTCCCTAATTTTCTAGAGTCTGTAATAATTTTCGTCATTCTTGTCAATTTCTTTTTCATTGTATGTAAAATGCCAGTAACGTGAGATGTGCAAGAAATGGTTTCGTATCATGGTAATGAAGTAGAAAAGGTGAAAAGAATTGTTTTGCCCTTGCCCAACAATCCCTGAGTCTATTAGGTATGTTACGGCCCATACGTAAAATAATAGCTAGAAACAGAAACATTTCAGTATTTTTTGTCTGGAAGTGGGTTCGGTCTTTCGTCACGTCTGTCCAAATATTGCTGGTAGTATCTGTTAGCTTCTGTCACCAGCGGATCAACAGCAGATGTAAAATACAGAATGAAGATGCTCAGAGGCAACAAATCCTTATTCATGTGTGGAGCTTCACTGTTCCTTGCCTCTATCACCTGTAAACTGATGGACATATGTCTGGTTAGACTTACACCACAGTCCCCACTTCATAATCTGTTGCCGCACTGGTTGCGTTGGTACGTTCTTCCTCCCTGTAATAATCTTCATCCTCGTCTGATTCTGCATCTTCAACATCCTCATCTGAATCAGTATCACAGATCAGTTTGGATTCAAAGTCATCATCATCATGATGAAGTTTTCTCCTGGGAGCCATGGTACTTATACAACACAAATTTCACAAACGACAAATTCACGGCACTGTGTGAAAAAATACTGAATGACTGGGGCACTAGTAACAATATCAAGATACGTGTTCCCTTGCACAGGCCAAATTTGTCGTAAACCTCTGTCCGCAGACCCTCACATAAACCTTTTCTCCCGACAGTGAGGAAGAATTCAGGAGAGAGGTGCCTGATTTTAGGCTAAAGAGAACAAAATATAACATACTACTAAAATTTATGTCTTTGGGGAAAGTTATTCTTTTTCTAACTGCCTGGCACTATTTTATATTGAACAATGATGCAAACAATATTTTCCTTCATGCTTTACTTCAGTAAATGCAATTTGCTGCACAGATCTATGTTCATTGTTGTTCAAGATATTAAAAATTTTCCTAAACATTGCAAGAACCATTTAAATCCCCAGAGAAAATTCTGGTCCACTGACACTACAGGGTATTTAAATACTAGGCTTTTAACAGTTAATTTCAAGAGCTACATAAATTTACATTACCTTCATTTTATGCTCTTTTAGAAATACAAAATCTAAGTTTCACTGCAGTTCTTTCTTACTGTTGTATTCATTCCACATTTCCAAAGAAACAAACTTCTTGGAAAAATGAAATTCTCTCCAAAGACAGCAAATTTAAGAAGGTTTTATGCCTGTTTCTTAAATTTTATTTGACACACTTTTACGCTAATGGACACCAATGAAACCATTACCCTCTATCACACATATCACAAAACAGCATCTTATCTTCATCAGCTGGATCTTTACACTGGATGCAGGTCTTGCAGTCTGTGCACTGCCAATCGTAACGTTTGATATGAGGAACCATGTCCAGTGTGAGGTCCAAACAGCTTGGATGACCTATACAAGAATCAAAGCAAGAAAGGGCTAATTACTATCCCCTCTTTAAAGCTACAGCATGGAAGAAATTTTATGTATTATTAGTGAACAAATCAAGGAAGACAAGACAGAGACAGTGCATGTAGCTGAATAGGGAAGATGAAAAACTGCACATAAAACCGTAAGTGGAGAATCAGACGTGTGCAGACAACTTGCAATACCTAGAAACAGATGGGAGAATAATATTAACAAGGGGGAAAACTCACTTCATTTAAGCAACAAGTTTATGTACCGTAAAGGCAGGAAAAGGAATCAGCAAAGTTACAATATCGACATTTGGGATTTCAGTGTAAATTTAACTAACTTGTTTGTAAATGCAATAAAAATAAAAATGCAAGCCTTTGGTATGCAAAATTTGAGATTCAAAAAGTGGGTGTTGATGAAGATTTAAGTTATCTGGTACATTACATTAGGTAGACTGGCATATGGTTAGTTACCTGTTGGTATCTTGGGATATAATATGGTGGGGAATTGCAGGAATTGGGAGATGGTGCTCTGGTCTGCGCATCACAAGAGGAAGGATGGAGGAATGAGTAGCTTTGCTTTGTCCATATTGAGGTCTTTGAATCTATGATGGAGGAACCTAGCCACAGAGTTGTACAATGTGGGATTTGGGGTTCTCTTGATGAGGAATGAAGTCACTAGAATTATAACAATCACAGTAAATCCAGTCAGACACAATAATTATTTATTGTAGCATCATTTCAACAACAAGTTTCGGCCTAACAGGCCACCATCAGGTTGAACAAGGATAAAAGAGTATGTACTTAATTGATGTGGAAATTGAGATTTAAACTCCTTACAATTTTAATCTTAATTATTTTAACTTTTTAACATTTTTTTTTTATATTGACACTGTTATGATCCAGTCTTTAAAACAGAAACATAATTACTAGGTTCTCATGGTCATTGTTCCTCCTATGTTACAGATACCCAACATAACAATATTAAATTTTAAAAACTCAAAGAGATCTCAATTCCCACATAAACTATGTACATTTTTTTTAGCCTCCTGCAAACGTTTTTTCAATAGTGGTTTTTATCTCTCATACCTTATAATTTGTACACACTATGGGATCCCATACTGTACGCACACTGAAGGTACTTGATCTGTATAAGTTGGCCTGAAGATGGCTGCAATTATTGGGTCTGACTAGATTTACTGTGATTCTTATTATCTGAAATATGACGTGGATGAATCATCTTAACATCTTTGAAGCATGATGCCATGTCAATTGGCAAATAGTTACCTAGTAGCTGTCTACCAGAAAAAGAATTGAATCTTCAAGCTTCTTCTAACATAAAAAGCAAGTTCTTTGAAACTTTGTACAACTACCAATCTCTGCAGTGTGGTCAAATCAGCCACTGCATTTAGTTCTTCCTTTATTCAGTAATTTCACGTACACAGCAGAACTGAATTACTTACCACTGGATGTGCACTGGGCACAATGAATAAGAACCTCTGACTGTCCATCTTTGTTCTTGGTGTGGTCTCCACTGCACACTTTACAAACCGCTCCTTCACACTCCTTGTCCTTCTTCTCTTCCTTCACCTTGACAGAATTTGTCTGATCTTTATCACAGTCCTTATCCCCGGATTCTTGGTTACGTTGATCCTGACTGTTTTCAGGATCTGCATCACCAGTTGTTGAACACGTTTCTTCTGTGTCCTGGGTCTCTTCACTTGATGTGCTACTATTTAACAAAGAAAGGCAGGTAAGCTTAAAAGATAAACATTAAATGAGGAAGCAGTATTACATTTATCTATAATCCAGCCCAAGGACTAAAATGTTCCCTGACACCATGACAAGCATGCAGTAATGAACATCCTGATAACAAGAACTTAGATACAACACAAGACTTATAATAGGATTAAATTTAAACATAACAGAAACATTCTTATAATAAAAGCCAACAAGATGTACTATTTCTCAAATTTATTTCGGTAAAGGACTCTATATGTTTTGGACAGACTTACTGTCCCTCATCAGGAGTCTTAATACTGTATTCACAGCAATTGGTATTTGTCATACTAGTTATGTTGACTGTCTGCTAGCGAGGTCAGGACCTCACCAGCAGACAGTCAACATAACTAGTATGACAAATACCAACTGCTGTGAATACAGTATTAAGACTCCCGATGATGGAAAGTAAGTCTGTCTGAAACATGTAGAGTCCTTTACCAAAATAAAGTTGAGAAAGAGTACATCTTGTTGGCTTTTATTATAAGAATATATCACACTGCACAGTCCTTTGAATGTCAAATAACAGATATAATTCATGCAGAATGTTCATATGTGTCCATTATGCTAAAACCAACATTAATAGTGTAAAACATTGCTCATACAAAAGACAGGTAACATCATATTATCACTAATGTCATATTTTCACAAACAACATATTGACACATATAAAACAAAAAGATGTAACAACACAAAAACCACTGAACAGATAGGACACTGAGATAAATTGTGAGCACCACAAGCTGAGATTTTATTTAGCCAGCAGTGAAAAGGGCAGCATTGCCACTAATTGCCCTACCCTTTTCCCTTCTGCCATAACTGTGTACCCAGTCACCTGGCAATGGACATCTGGGTCTCCACATATTGTGAAGTGCGCAAATCAAAATGTGTCACTTCACAAGTCTTGACAAGTGTCTGAGCTGATAATATATAAAGCACATTATTAGGTGCATCTGTTTAACTAAAACTGATAGCTAGAAGTTGGAAGTTAATATAATGTATTTATTTTTTCTGGAATTCCCCATTTGAAAGTATAGGTGTGAAAATCATGCGAATGTGTATTATATGCCAGTACAAATTAGCAACATGGATCCCTGCACTAAGTCCCTACCCAAATGGACAAAACATATTAATTTCACCTCTCCTTCTATACAACATGAACAGTTTCTCTTAACACACGGATTCTACCTTGAGTCATCAAATGAACTGGTGTCATCAGAGTCTGACTGACTGCCATCGGAACCAGCACCTGGCTCTTGCCTCTCATTGGGCTTCATTGGACCATACACAACAGTGCTCAGTGGGAAATACCTTAGTTCTGTTGGAGTATAACTGCAATACAAAGCAACTTGTTATGCGCTCTGGGTAAGTATGCAAAACATGTAACATAAGCATGACTCTTGTGCACTTTAAAAATATGTAAAGCAGTATTGTAATTGCAATCACCTCTTATAGAAGTCTGTATATTGGCCAGGGATGAGTGCTAGTGGATATGGTCCTGGTTTAGTAGGTTCCCTGGAAAGAGTTTTTGCAAGTTTGTTGCGGGGATAATGAATGGTGAAGCTCTGAAGATCAAAACAGCACCGTCGATGATCTCTACGTGACCTATTAAAAGTTGAATTCCACGTTGCAGCTGACCTAATAGCTTTGTCCTTATAATCCAATTTATTTTTCTCAACACTTGTGGCAGATGAAATTGCTAAAAAGAAACAAGAAAATGAAGCAATTTATATAGGCTTATTTGGAGTATGCAGCATCTGAAAATCACAAGACATCTGTTAAGTGCCATACCTAAAAGGTGATGTCAGTTGCAGGTTAAGGATTTTCATCATGTCCTTAGGGCAAGCATAATATGCATTAAAGTGAGTGTTCCTAAACTTATTAAATTATCTTTCTTCATTCAGAAGTTATGACGCTCCCTTGGACATATTAATGGGTGTTATCTCTAAAGAATCAAATATTTGGGTAAAGTAAACAGAATGTGAAGGAAAGAAAGGCTTACAATATTTTGGTCAGAAATATGAGAAATTTCAAATTTAATTGAATACCAAATCACTGTGTACTTCCACTTGACCCTACCTTGATAACACTTTACTCATGAAAACTCTCTAAGGGACAAATGGAATCACAGGCTTTGACCCTCTCTATTTGTACTTGGGAGATTTTCAGTTGTAGTTTTAAATATCCTAGCCACATTTGCAATTCCACATACACTCACTCCATTCTAAATTATTAAAAATGTAATTAAATGAGGGACACAAGAAATGCATACAAACATTTAGTTTGAACACACAAGGAGCAGTAGTGGTAATGGTGTTGGCAGTGGTGGTGGTTGTGGTAGTGGTGGGGTGGTGGTGTTATTTTCATGGTCGTCATCCTCAACATCACTGCTGCTGCTGTTGCTGTTATTAGGATGGGATTAGATACACCACCTTGGCACTGCATGTGCAAGTGGGCCTACTGTACCTATCCCACATGCATATGAAGCATTGGTGAAACTGTAAATGACAGAGGAAAACCAGAGTGTGGGGAGAAAATGTACCTCAATGCCACATTTTTTTTGGGTGCAACAGCCCCCACAGTGGGCCAAGGCCTCCTCATTCACGAGGTTTCTAGATCACAAACAATGACACACCATAGTCGGTAGGACTCATCTGGATGGGTTATCAGCTCGTCACAGAGACCCCTACCTGACAACACTCACGACAGACATCCATGCCACCCCGGTGGGATTCAAACCCACAATCTCAGCAGGCAAGCGGCCACAGACCTAAGCCGTAGACTGCGCGGCCACTGGTGCTGGCTCAATGCCACTTTGGCCACCACAAATCCAACATAAACTGCCCTTCAGGACAATGTTATATCAAAAGTTAAAAAATTAAAAGGATATGGTGGTATAGGTCTGTACCTACACATACAGACAAGAATGTTTTCCTAATTCATCACCCACAAAATGTTTGGGTTACCTTACATCATGAGCAAAGTCAGACATGTTCTATACAGGGTGTTTCATGACTTGTGGACAATACTGCAGGAGGTGATTTCCTAGGTCTTTGTGATCAAAAAAGTTCATATAAACATGTGTCCGATTTTGGACGGTTACGGAGTTATGACCACTTGAAACTTAGAATAGAAGGTAACGATTATTGACAATAAACGGAACAAAACAATAAACCAGCACAATACATGATACATTTAAAGTATAAATGTAAAGTTAACTTCGTGAAATTACCTTTAATTTGAATTGATCTGTGCTTAAAGCTGGTTTTTGAAAATGCCACCGTCGGCCGCAACACAGGCTGCCGCTCAGTTGTGAACTGTGCTTGTTGCTCGTCACAGCTTCTGCTGACTGTTTCTGATGTGGTCTGCGGCATCCAAAATGCGACCAATCAATGCATCTCGCGTTCCCACCTTCTCACTGTAAACCAGTTCTTTCATCCATCCCCATACACAATAATCAAGTGGGCTTAAGTCTGGAGACCTGGCTGGCCAATTGCGGGGACCGCCACGTACGAGCCATCACCCAGGGAAACGATAGTTTAGGAAATTTCTAACTTCACGTGAAGAATGAGGAGGAGCTCTCTCATGTTGGAAATACATACGACCTCGTTTATTCAGATGCACATCCTCCAAAAGTCAGGGCAATTCCTCCTGCAGAAATTGGAGGTACGCCTCTCCTGTAAGACGACCTTCCAAGATGAAAGGACCAATCAGTTGATCGTCCAGAACTGCACACCACACATTGACACTAAAACGTAGTTGAAAGTTGCTTTCCACAGTGGCATGGGAATTCTCATCTGCCCACACGAGAGTTGTGTGTATTATTGACACCGTCGCGATTGAATTGCGCTTTGTCAGTAAACAGGATGTAATGATGCAACTGGCGACTGCCATTGAGCCACTTGCAAAATTCCAGCCTCTCAGCAAAACCGCCAGGTCTGGGATGTTGCACCCGCTGCACGTGGTATTGATACATGCCCTCTGCATGCAGGGATCTCCACACTCTCGTGTGGGGAACACGAAGACGTCTTGCAATTCTTCACGTACTCGCACGTGGATGGCTGAACAATGCCTTCTCCTTCGACGCCTCCATTAACATCACGCTCGGCTGCAATGCGAACACCGGGAAGTGTACCGGTATCTCACAATGTCTGGTAAACTCGAGTAAACACGCTTTGGTTTGGTATTCTACAGTTCGGAAAACATTGCTGATATTCAGCTACAGCACGAAGTGAATTACCGTCACAAAAACCGTACATATAAATCATATCTGCATACTCTGCAACTGAAAATGTAAATGGCATCTTGAATGTAACAGACGCACCGAGATGAGAATACATACGGGACTAACAGGCACTCTACACTGTCGCTTCTACCACCCATGCCTTTACGAAACTATTGCCGTACTGTTCGGAACATTGGGAGCCGGCACATTCACTGTAATGTAAGTGATATGGGTATTTGAACACGTAGTAGTAGCTGAGTCATGCAGTATACACTGGCCAGGCGAATACCCACCCACCCCACCTTCCCCGCATTCCTTAAATACCTTCCAAGTGTCGAGATACAGAAACTGTACTGTCTGTAGCTGGGTGGGCGAGTCAGGTGGCAAAAATAATGCAAATGACAAGCCAGCGAGTACATTAACCCTGCCAGCTGGTCTCATAAGACGTGGTTCACACGAGGGCATGTACGGCAATTAAAAAATGCCCATAACTCCGTAACCATCCAAAATCGGACACATGTTTATATGAACTTTTTTGATCACAAAGACCTAGGAAATCACCTCCTGCAGTATTGTCCACAAGTCGTGAAACACCCTGTACATGTACTTCCCTGAAAATTAAACACTTGAAAGGGGGTCATATTATATTGAGATAAAGGGGTCAAGGGGAGTATGGCTGAGTCGTACGGGGATTGTTGTGTTGCTGGGAAGTGACATTGACGGCTCCCTAGGGGGGCTTTAGTCACTCTCCAGGGGTGAGATGCGAAATTCAACTTTGTTTCACCCAAGACTGTCTGTGCATGGTGAAGAGCCATATCCTACGCGAGGTGACCCTGTTACGCAGAACACAGCGGATGTAAAGGAGTAAACCTTGAAAAACAATCCCCAATCCCATGGTGTGAGTGCCGTGCCAATGGGATGAATAGCAGTGGGTGAGTCTGTCTCAAACAGCGCCCTCTGGAATACCAGGCGACCTCCCAGAGGTAATTTAGCCTTACCAGCTATGGGGGCTCTACTTGGTGGACCATATAATTCCCCCTTACTTGTGGGATCTGTATGGATAACATGTTTAAAGATTCAGAGCAACAGGAGAGCTCAGCAACTTGGGCCTCCGATAAGGGTTCCTGTACAGAGGCTCCAGATGGGGCAACTGGACAGAACCCAGATGATCAAAGAATGGGTGCGACTCCCCTGACTGGGGAGGAACACCCGTCCTCTTGTAGTCAAACTTCGGAGAACCTAGAGGGGCTGACAGAGAAAGGTGGCACTCTCGGTCTCCAATTAACCAAGAAGAACCGATGTGGTGCTGCCAGGAAGCAGGCGAGGAGGGCCAGGCTCGCAGAGGCTCCCGCCGGGGCCTCTGACAGTGGTCAACCTCGGTCTGCTTCCAGAGGCCAGCAGCAGAACCCGCAAGAGCCCAGTACATCTAGGGCTCCTACTGAGCAAAAAACCCAGAAGAGTACAGGCCATGCACACGGCCCGAGCAAACGACAGCGGTAGGCCGGGGGCACTCCTGAGGGCGGGCAGACTAAGAGGCCCAAACAGACTGGGCAACTTAGTTAGGCCAGGGTTGCTCGGGAGGGCCTCCAGGTGGCCGTTGTGTGTGAGGGTTATCCCAGAAATCAAATCTCTAGGGATAACTTTGTGGATAGCCAGTGAGTGATCGGCCGGCTTGTGGATGGGCTCCCAGAAGAGGGGTTCACCTCCAGGCCAGTTGATTCATATTGGTCCAAAGGGGCAGCCATCATGGTCTGCCAAGATGAACCGACCAGGGAGCTGTCGGGATTCTCGTGTAGGGACTTGGTGGCAGTCATAGTTAAATATGATGAGGATGGGGCAGAAAGACGACTGGTTGTATGTTCTGCTTATCTGCCATATGATTCCGAGGATCCTCCCCCGTCTAGGGAGTTGGAGGATCTCATGCGATATTACAAAAATGAGAATATCCAGTTATTGGTGGGATGTGACTCTAATGCGCACCATACTGCCTGGGGTAGCACCAATTGTAATGGTAGAAGAGAGGCCCGTATTGAATTTCTCAACACTTCTAATTTGGAGATCTTCAACAGGGGCAGTGAGCCCACCTTTTGCACTAGTGTTAGGCAAGAGGTGATTGACATCACCCTAGGGTCCTATGGACTTCTGGATAGCATCATCAATTGGAAGGTTCTTTGAAGCCCTCCCTGCCTGATCACAGACTTAGTCTGTTCACCTTATGGGGCTCCATCCCGGTACTCCTAATCAGGAACCCTAGGGGCACCAATTGGGGCTCCTTCTGAGGGAGCCTGAGGGAGGGGCTGGAGAGGGGCCCCGGGATGAGCCTGGAAGACGAGGCTGCATTGGGGCTTGCAATTCGATGGCTACAGCAGGCACTAATCTCTGCCTACGAAGAAAACTGTCCTCTAAGACCTGTTAGAAAGGGCAGGAAATCTCTGAGGTGGAATGTAGAGCTGCAACTCCTCAGAAGAGAAGTGTGACGGCTCTTTAACAGACGCCGGGCAAAAACGACACGAATAGCTGGGACCTCTACAGAGAGGCCCAACGAAGATACAGGAAGGAGGTACAAAAGGCTTCCAAAGAGACTTGGAGGACTTTCTGGAGCTCTGTGAAGGATTTGCCTAGGTCGGCTACGATACACAGGGACCCTAAAATCAAGCTGGGATCCTTGGTGGCTCCCACCAGAGAGCGTATGCAATCCGAGGGGGAAACCTTGGATCTCTTGCTTGCTACTCACTTCCCCAATTCAGTTGGTATGGAGAGAGGAACGTTATCCCCAGCTGTCGGCCATACCAAAAGGTCGGACTGGCGGGTGGCTGTGAAGATTGTAACTTATCGCAGAGTAGAATGGGCGATTGACTCTTTTGCCCCATTTTAAGTCCAGGTGCGGACGGGATCTTTCCGGCTCTATTACAAGAGGGATGGGAGGTCCTTATTCCCTACCTAATTAGGATTTTTCATGCCTGCCTGGCAACAGGATACGTCCCAGCTGCGTGGCGCCAGGTGAAGGTAGTTTTCATACCTAAGCCCAGTAGGAATACCTATTGTGGACCTAGGGATTTCAGGCCTATCAGTCTTACATCATTTTTACTTAAGACCTTGAAGAGACTGGTGGACAGATCTCTTAGGGATGAAATTTTGGTACACAAGCCACTTCATCCCGACCAACACGCATACCAGGCTGGGAAGTCTGTGGAAACAGTGCTTCATCAGCTCGTGGTACAAGTTGTGAAAGCTCTGGACCAGCAAGAGATAGCGTTGAGCGTCTTCCTTGATATAGAAGGGGCGTTCAACAATACCTCTTATGACTCCATGTGTGCAGCTCTTGTG
>Ga0209628_10001884_pt1 | contig 13936 bp, 3 predicted proteins | sample TergutCu122P4_FD_187285 | JGI IMG/M metagenome (GOLD analysis project Ga0209628, IMG submission 187285) | Cubitermes ugandensis P4 segment gut microbial communities from Kakamega Forest, Kenya - Cu122 P4 (SPAdes) (version 2) | ecosystem: Host-associated > Arthropoda: Insects > Digestive system >...
TTTTGCCCATTGGCTCCAGTAGTCATCTTAGCACACTGCGCTGACTTTTCTGCATTTGGCTGGCTATGCTGATGTCACCCAACATACGAACAAAGAGGCCAGTTCTTGCATGTTTTGTAGGCGTGGCAGCAAGTGCCTGTGACGGTGGTGTGCACTAAAATTAATTTGGGCTGGAAAGGGTTAAAGATGTTTCGGTAAACATGGGTGTGCTCCAACAATGGATAATTCTCTTCCAAACTGGGGGGACGATCTGAAGTTGAAGAACACACGGAAATGTAAGTTATTGAATACCCTTGGTTGAGAGCTAGACAGGTTATTGTGTACTGATTCTGACGGCGTAGACGACGAGCTAAGCAACTAGAGGAGGTCATGTCGAGACCTGCACTTGTGACCATCCAGGAGGAGCTGGAGTCGAACTATGTGAAGATGCTGATTATTTGGTATTATGAGTAAAGATTGTTTATCTCAGCCAAGGCAGTCCGGGTTAATCACAGATAGCAACCGATGGGTTGGAACGTTACAAGTTATTAACTTTTTCTTTTTCAAATGCCACCACATGTCTTCTCAGACTTCGTGGTCTACCCCCCCACCCCTCGGACTGTGGCTGAAGTGTAACCAACATATGAAATTGGGACGCCCAGTAGGCGCGGTTACGTTGTCACGATGAGAATGATGGTGGGATGAGAGGTGAATCTGTGGTACCGGGGGGGGGTCTTAATCCTAACACAAGTTATTAACTTGAGAAGTTTTATTTTTCATTCTTGTTTTCCTTTCATGTTATTTCTGAATATATTTATTTATGTTGCTAATCTTGATTTTTCATTTTGCTACAGTTAAGGAGATAACAATTCAGTCGTAAACCTTACACGTCCTTGACCCTCGACCCGTACCATAACACAGTCAATATACCTTAGCAAAAAAGTGTTTCATATGCAGTAACAACCTTTCACTTACTCATCTATGAATTAGTTCGCAATTTCAGAAGAGGATGGTAGCTTAGAATCCAGATTTTTCACCTTCATTAATTCTAATTAATACTCTCAATCGATTATGTCAAAGTTGTCAACATGCCTGATTCAATGTCGTGCATTTTATTCTGCTGAAACTTGACATTCATAATTTCTTATTCAGTGGAATAATGTTGGCACAATTTGAGGTGAGGCAGTGGGAAATTAAAATTTATTGTAATGTGTTAGCACTTGGACGTTTCGAGCAGGAGTCTGAACAGGTGAGCAGCAAGTGACTGTACTGAACATACTGCAATTTGTGTTATATTATTATTGTTGTGTGTTGGCAGTCCTGGACAGACAGACTGCTGTGGCTGTGAACAAAGGCTGCCATGATGTTGGACTGAGGAAGCAGCACCTTGGATATCACAACAGCTGGGATTGTTGGTATTTCACATTGCTGGTATAATTTTGTGTATTGCACTGTGTTGATGTTGGCAGTGCTTACTGACGGTAGGTGAAAACTTGCTACCGCATATTGTAGCACCATTAGATGTCACCACTGTGTCATGATGCTGTAGACAGACCCAGGAAATTCTACACCCTGCACAATGCCCAACAGCAGCACTGCAACACAGCATAGTGACAGTGGACAGCAAGTGTCTTCACTACCTGACATTGCAAGGGAAGATATAGCCATTTGTTTAATGCAGATAAGTGCCTTCGACAGTATGATATTGCAGTGTGGCTGTTTGACAGGTGTAACAGACAAGTGTGTCAGATGATACTTCGCATTATTTTAGTTAAGTTAAAATCAATGCTAGTCTGTGCTGCGCATCAAAGTGTTTCATAATGATTGTGCTTTCTTTTCTCACTTAATAAGTTCCACTTTAAAGTTAGACGCAGCTTATATAAACGTTCGTATATCTGTGTTTTACAGTTCTTTAAAAATTTCTTTGATACTTTGTATGAGTAATTATATTACGCTGCATCAGAGCAAGAAACCAAATTCTCAGTGTGAAGAAACTGCGAAAACATAATGTCTGCCTTAGAGTGTGCTGATTTACAAGACAGCGCGAGAGCGAGTTTAGTGCCGATAAAAGAACAGCCAGCCGGGCCAAATATTTTGCCGCCATTCTCAGGAAAATTAAGTGAAGATGTAGGGCTAAAATTGAGCAATGAGAATTTTAAGCAGTTGATCGAAAATTCCTTCAACACAAAGGAAACACTTTTCAGCCAGTTGCTAAGAAAGCCCGCTTTTCCTACACACAACTTACTAGCTCAGTGTGCCTCAAAGCCAAGCTGTTATTTCCCCAAAGGTAAAGTTGTAACCCCCCTAAGCCAACTCACAGCAACTCCCGCTTTTCCCACACCACACGTTCTGGCTCAGTTTGCCTTCAAGGCATACGAAGACCATAAAAAACGAGACACTGACGATCAGGATGAGGAGTGGTTAGAATTACCCGACGGGTGGATGTTGCTGACGACAGCGTATAATAGCAGCAAGACTAACGGCTATTTTGGGGCAGCTTATTGGCATCCTGGCCATCAGCAGGTTGTGATTGCTCATAGAGGCACTGACCCTACAAATGTAGAAGCACTGTGGGCAGACATAAAGGGCGTGCTGCTTAATGACTGTGTTCAGCAAATGGAATCTGCCAGCACCTTTGCTTATAAGGTTGTTGAAGTGCTGCGAGAAGTTAATCGAAAAAAGGGGGTCAGTTTTGAGCTGTTCTTTACTGGCCATTTTTTAGGGGGTTGGTTAGCACAAATCACCACATTTACTACAAAGTACCTTAAGGTAGAGAGGAATACGTTCCTTAAAAGTGACAGTATCCCACAGAATTATCATCCCCACACAGTAGTTTTTGACAGCCCAGGTTGCAAAGATATGTTGTCACAAATGACTGACGGGTTTGATGTACGGCTGGATGGGCGTTCCATTGACTTAAAGCAGTTAGATATCACTAGTTATCTGTCTGCTCCAAATCGTATTAATACCTGTAACTCACATTTAGGTACTGTCTATCGCATCTTCACTGATTTTTCTGATATGGAAAGTCTTAGCAAGCATACTGCATTGTATAACCTAATAACGCTTAGCATGGATAAAATTGTGGAAGCCTTTGACCCTGAAACAGGGCAAGTATATAAAGATGAGCAAGGTCGGCTAAAAGTGCAAGTGGTAGTTGATTGGCCAATATGTACTGGCTTAAAACGTGACAAAGAATACGAGAAATTCTTTGAATGGGCACAGCATTTAAATAATTACAATCCAGATATTAAAAATATATCTTTCCAGCAACGGTGTCTGATCCATTACCAAACTACACTTTATGACGAAAGAGTGAACAGTTTGAGCATATTTAGTCAGGAAGAACAGGAGTTTTTGCAGCGTTATCGTTGGTTGCGACAATGGCCTGAATTCTTTCAGCCTCAAGAACTGTTCTCTGTAATTGAAGATAGTCGGGCCCAAGAAGACGCTAAAAAAATATTACAAAGCTTTGAGATTGGAAGTGACAAAATTCGTTGTACAGATGCTGTTGCACTACAGACCCTGATAGCCTACGTAAAAAGGTTGCTACAGCTGTTCCCTCAAGTACAAGAGGATGTAAAAATTGCTTTTTCATCTCATGACATTAGAAACAAAGTTTATGAATTTGAAACCACACATTCTTTAGAAAAGATTAAGCAAAGCCCACTTGATTTCAACCCTGATGCTTTGAGTCTAGGAGACTTCATAAGAAGTGACCAACAGCAAGTACTGCAGTTACAGATCGTTGATGTGGATGAATGGTCAGGACTAATAAAGGTTTATCAGGTTCTTGAAAAGACCGGTTGCCTCAGTGAAGGTCAGTACACCGTACTGAAGTTAAAGCGCCTGTTAGCGATGAATCACTTAATAGACTTAAGTACGTTAATGCTGTCAACTGAAACATCGCATCTAATTTTGATGGCATGCGAGGACAATCAACTGTTGAGTGATGAAGCACAAGGCATGATCAGAAATCTCTTTAAAACTCTAAAAGAGAAACCGAACATCAAAACTATCTTGTCCGCCCGATCAGAAGGTACCACACTTCGTTCATTGCAGCAAATAGGTATGGATATTTTTGGCAAAGCATTTGTTACAAGAGATGAACAGTTAACGTGGAGTGATATAACCTCTAGTTTTCAGGAAAAACTACTAAAGAAGTCAGTGAAATTTCAAGGAGCTAATATTTCGCTAAACAGACTCATGTCTGCTGAATCTCCAGCAGCAAAGTTTCTGCCACTTGGAGCTTTGCTGGAAGAAAGGGAACTTAAGATTGCTGATCCATTGCCAATTCCAAATGCCTACAATGAAGCTTCCTATATTGCGAGAACACTTCGTTGTCAGAGAGCTATTAAACAAGAAATTTATAGTGATAAAGATGTAAAAGAATTCCATGTCTATCTGACTAAGACTGAACAAGAATTTGAACAATGCTGTAAAATGAATCACAAAAGCAATGTGCATTGGCTGGAGCAAGACAAGTCAGGGAAACTCCTTTGGCAGCAGTCGCAAGGAAGCTTAGGAAAACTGCGTGAATATATTGATACTGAGAGTTCACACACATATACAGCTGATGATTTAGACAAGCTGTTGGAGCAAAAACAGCACCAGAGGGTGATGCTGATTTCTGATACAGCAGGGGTGGGTAAATCCACCGTACTGACCCATCGTTCTAAGCAAATCAAGCAGAAGTTCCCAGCCACATGGCTGGTGAGAATTAACCTAAATGACCACACAGACGCACTGCAGACACTGAAACAAAAACAGATAGATAAGGAGGAGGCAATAGATTTTGTATCGATGAAACTGCTGAATCTTGAACCTGGTTTAGAGAACGAATTATTTAAACAGAGTTGTGAACAAGAGCAAAATTTGAGAGTAATAATAATGATTGATGGCTTTGATGAAATCTGTCCATTGTATAAAGAGACTGTTATTGACTTAGTTCGAACGCTAGGGCAGACGGCATTAGAACAGCTGTGGGTCACCACCAGACCCCATCTGAGAAGGGAACTGGAAGATAAGCTACAACAGTTGTCCTACACAATAGAACCTTTTCCTGAAGAAAACCAAGTTGAATTCTTAACAAAATTTTGGAGCTTAAGAGACTGGTTTACCGAGATGGACGATAAGGAGAAAGAGGAGAGTAAGAAGAAGTTAGAAATTTATGCTGAAGAATTAATTAAGAAATTATCGCTATCAATTAGTGACGAAGACAAAGAATTCACCAGCTTCCCATTACAGTGCCGCGTGTTGGCGGAGGAATTTGATGAAGAAGTTAAAGAATTTTGTCAGTTAGCTGAATCTGTGCCTCGGTTGCCGTTCAAGCTGGATTTGATTCGGTTATACAGGAGATTTATTGAAACAAAATATGATATCTATCAGAAGGAAAAGTTGCAGGTACAGGCAAATATCATTATTGCAAGAGAACAGCGGGAACGAGATTTAAAATGTATGACAGCGGATCTTCAGGTACTGGCCTTGAAAGTGCTGTTCACAGAGGAACAAGTGACACTGTTGAAAAATTACAGGCGATACACATTTTCAGCTGCGGAGTTAGCCAGGATTGGGATAGCAGTAATAAATTATGAAGGCAAACTGCACTTTATTCACGGCACTCTTGCCGAATATTATGTTGCGGATTTTTTTGTAAATCAGTTGACCAAGGGAACCAAACCTTCCCCGCAAATACAGGATTATTTGCTAAAAGATATTTTTGTGAAAGCAGATTATCGTGTAATCAGATTATTCATAGATGGATTACTGTCAATGTCTGAGCCATCGGAAAATGTGCTAAAGCAGTACGGAAATCGGTTAAGTGACTTATGGGAAGATGGTGTACTAATATTATATCAGGCAGTGCGCGAAGGTAATAATCATATTATTGGATTTTTATCAGACAGTCTGCAGGTAGCTGAGCACACAGACACTTTGATTCAGCTGTTGCTAGCACAAGATAATGACACACTAAACGTCTGGCACGTGGCAGCAGAGTGTGGGAACCTAGAGTTATTACAGGTGCTGTGGGAGTTGGCCAAAGAGAAACTAACAAGAGAAGACTTAAGTAACAAGTTGTTGTTAGCAAAGGATGTTAGGGGAAGAACCGCTTGGCATGTGGCAGCAGAGTGGAGCAACCTAGAGGTATTACAGAAACTATGGGATTGTGCTAAAGAGGTGCTAACAGCAGAAGTGATAAGTGATGAATTGTTGTTAGCTATAGATGATAATGGACAGACCTTCTTGCACGTGGCGGCAAAGAGAAACAACACCAGGGAATTTGAGAAAGTATGGGAGTGGGCTACAGAGAAACTAAGTCCAGAGGAGATAAGAAATTTGTTGTTAGCCAAAGACTCTCATGATCTGACCGTCTTGCACGTGGCAGCAAACAAGTTCAGTCCCGAGTTATTAGAGGAAATGTTGAATTGGGCTACGGACAATCTGACTCCAGAAGAAATAAAAACTTTTGCTAGCCTAAGGCAATAATGAACAGACCATCTTGAACATGGGGCAAAGAGAACCAAAACGCATATGTCTGAGAAACTGTGGGAGTGAGCTAAAGAGGGACCAATGTCACGGGGGGGGGGTTAAATTGCTTTCCGTCAAAGACGACAGGAAATATACCGTATGGTACGTTGCAGCAGAGACGGAAAGCTCAGAGGAACTAGAGCAATTGTTGAAGGGGTTAAAATGGGAAATAATTATTGCTAGCACATGATAGGGATGAAATAAAAAGCTGTAGGTCTTTTTTAAAAGAAAATACCCATAGAGAGGTAAAAAGATAGAAAGAAAAGCTGTCAAACAACAGCATAAGTAGTTACCAAATCTGAACCTGAATGAGGCACTGCAAAGCCAGTTGTCCAATTAATTCATAATACAAATGGCATAATGAAACATGCAGACGAAATGCAATCAGGTGCTGTATCGGTCTGTAAGTCTTGTTTGTCTGCATGTTACGCCATCAAGGACAGAATCACAGACGCCTTAACGTGGTTAATTTTACCTTAACGGTAGAAGCATTAGTCATTTCTTGCCCTCTGAATGTTTGCAAGAGAATGACGTCATAGTGCTGAGTTAAGCGGCAGCAGAGGAAACCACTGGAGGGTCTGTTGCAATGGAAAGTAAATCATTTGTAGTTTAACGTTAGCCTTTAATGCTGTGTGGTGCAGACAGATATTGTATACAGTTATTGTTGGTTGTGGTAAAGGGTGTTAAGTGTAGGATATGTCTATTGTTTTGGTATCGCACTGTGTAACAATATGTACTGCTGAGAATTGATTTGCTGTTTTATAAATCATTTGTTCAATATCGGTACATTAGTGGATGTATAAAATATTGTGATTTATGTTATTCAGCACAGATAGCAATTGTATTGTATAGACAGTAGCAATGTCAGCACTGACAGTACACTGTGTACAGTTGTTAGTAAGGGTCAAGATAGTGTTTACTGGAATAACAGTCAGTGAATATTGCATCAGGTATCTTACTAAAAGTACGGTGCATGAAATATAAATGTCACCACATAACAAGCTATGACTGATAACAACAGCTGTTCAGAAGTACAGCTGTACTGACAGACTTGGTATTTAGAAGTACAACAATAATGATGCTAAATGTTGGTTCTAACATATGGGGATGAGAAGTCAGTCCCAAAGCTTGGCCGCTTTATCCCCCAGGTAAGAGCTCCTTTACCGATTGTAGAAGCGGTTGGGGCTGTCCCAGTGCTGGTCTGGACGGAGAAGTAAATATCGCCCTCACCGGAATTCGACCACACGACAGTCCAACCGGTAGCAGGTAGCTTTACCCACTGCACTACACTGGCGCTGTTAAACACTAGGATCCAAAAATTACTGTATTGTGTACTGTTAGCTGTACTGTGGGACATGTACAGAGACATTATTATTATTATTATTATTATTATTATTACGGCAAATTGAATTTAATACTAATTATATTCGAGACATTGTATCACATGTCTGTGTTATCATTGCGGTTTATACACGTGCCACGTGTACATACACGTACAAATATGTATTCTGTGTCTGTCATTTTGAACAACCAATGATTGCTCAAGGTAAAAATGATAATCTAAACAGTTACACAATATTACCAAATTGTAATTGTAGAGAAAATTGTAGTTATATTTATGGTAATTCTATCTTTATATTGCACAATATATTGTACTTGACCATCTGAATACAGTTTTATTTGTTTCAGTATTGTCCCATATTCATATTTCCCTCATGTTCTGTTACTATATATCTTGTATATACAGCTACAGACTGTGAAATATTTTAACTGTATTATTGACTGTAATATTGTCCCATATTCATATTTCCCTCATGTTCTGTCACTACATATCCTGTATATAGAGCTACAGACTGTGAAATATATTAACTGTATTATTAACTGTAATAATGTCCCATATTCATACTTCCCTCATTATCTGTTACTACATATCTTGTATATACAGCTACAGTCTGTGAAATATATTAACTGTATTATTAACTGTAATATTGTACCATAATCATATTTCCTTCATATTCTGTCCCTACATATCCTGTATATACAGCTACAGACTATGAAATATACTAACTGTATTATTAACTGTAATATTGTCCCATATTCATATTTCCCTCATGTTCTGTTCCTACATATCCTGTATATACAACTACAGACTGTGAAATGTATTAACTGTATTATTAGCAGTAATATGGGCCCATATTCATATTTCCCTCATGTTCTGTCACTACATATCCTGTATATACAGCTACAGACTGTGATATGTATTAACTGTATTATTAACTGTAATATTGTCCCATATTCATATTTCCCTCATATTCTTCTACTACCTTTCCTGTATATACACACCTATAATCAGTGCACAATACACAGTGTTAAGGAAATATTTCTGCAAGGAATTAATTGCACTATAATTTCGGTACAGTTTTATCACAATATGGTGGTTTTAACAAAACATGCCACATGTGTGTAAAATCATTAATTAAACTTAACGGAGTTGCCTTCTGAAAAAATTAATAAACGTGTGACTGCATTACGGTTACATCATAACGATCCTAAATTAATCACTGCCAACAACACACATTAACTCTTCCCCCTCCTCTCTGTTCACTCAGCTAACGCATGATACATGTCTTATCTTTCGTTTCTGTGTACAAATCTGTCACTGTTTACCCAACATGACAAATAAACCCACACACAACATTACATAATGTTGTGCAGCCATTCTATATGAGATGTTCCGGACTGTCCTTCGAATGCAGTTTGACTGCTAAACTAGCTTATCTAGTTCAATCAACAATATCCACATCACCTCTATAAATAAATCCAAATTCCCACTCACGTTAGTTACAAACGTAAAGTTTCCTTTGTGCCTCTACATTATTAGCAGTACCTACTGCCCCATACAGTTGTTTACTGTAATCATGATATGCTCGTTTGTCACTGACCGGCCCGTTTGTCTCAATCGGTAAACCACGTTACTTATGTTCAAGAACCTGTCCCTTTACAGTACCTGATGGAGCAACAACTTTGTTGGTTGAAGTTATTCAAATGTCTGCTCAGCTGTTGCATGAATTCGCCCAATACAGCCTCATAAACTCGGCCACGGCCGTTCCATTCACCCATTTCAACAGGTTACGAATTGCATGCCTAAAGCTACACAATCACTGACACTCAAACCATCACTACATAAACTACAAATACAATTCTGGTAGCACGAACTCTGTCTAAACTCCATACAGAACCACCTGTATGGTCTTAGGACAGCCACAATTTCAGCCCGCCTGAAAAGATTTTACATTTTAAAATGACAATCATTTTTTCGGTTTCTTCATCTTTTAGTAGTTGAATGTTCCGATGCTTCGGAGTAACTTCCTCCTTCCATCTTCTGGGTGAACTTATTTTTTGAAGTTGATTCTGAAGTAATGTGTCGGATATATACAGGGCACGTTAAGGTAATTTTTGTTATTTGTTCACTGTAACAATATGAGACACCGTGAAAATGGAAACGGTGCGCCCTTCCGCATTGAGGAACATTAACCACTATATGGTGCAAAGACACACAAAAGGTCGCCGTTTTCACAAAAAACTATCGGTGAAGACCTGACATTTATAAAGTATATACAGTATAGGTCTGTATCATGTATGTGTAATACATGGCACGTGTTGAGTAACTGCAGTATCTGGATGAATGTTGTTGAAATAATTTACTGTGACATTAAAACAAAATTATGTTCTTGGCTGTGAATTGGTTTTGGAAAAACTGGTTAAGTGAGCGGTGATACAGATAAGCCATATAAAACATTCGCTTATATCCAGTTTCCATGCAGTTGCACTATGAACTGTGTTATCGGCCCTATCCTTTAAACAGTACAGTCCTGTTAAAACCGTTCGGCTGAGTTAATAGAATTGCTTACACTGTGCGTGTAATCCTTACACAATATGCTGTGAATTACGACGCACAATCACTGCAGTGTGTGACAAATACAGCCGGAATGCTGTGCGTGTTGAGGGAAAATTCCATTCAAACACGGTAACTCAAAAACTGGGGCGCACAAAGACTCCTGATCAGTGAGAACAGGTGCAAATTTCCTTTGGGTAACTTGGCCGCACCGTGGGGATAACAACTTCATCCATCTAGCGTCAAGGTTAATTTGAGGGCAGCAGTAAGTTCACACTTCTTTGTTTTCTTCGTGACTACAGCGAAATGTTTTCCTCACCCGCAAGAAATGTGAGTACAAAACTACACAGACACTGTGCAGTTAACACCTGCAGACAGCAGTACATAATTTCGGAATATTTCATAATTTAAGCCCGCAAAACAACTGGCCTAAATAAATATAAGCAGCAATACGACTGGACAATTATAAGCTCTGAAACTTCTGGTCATTTTTCACTCTGAAAACGTTCAAACTGTTGAATATAAGATAAACTGAATATTATCACGAAAATATAAATGGTAGCAGTTTTGTGTGTTTGTGAAATGAGCTACCGTACTGTTGGGGACAGGAAATAACATAAAAATGTGTATAAGCAAAATACTAAGAACCACCATTTTTAAAATCAAATTGATGTCAAAAGTAATACGTTGAGAATCTACAAGTTAGGAACAAGATAAGCAGTGTGCATTATTACGCAACGAGAAGTTTCGTGATGGCCGCAGGTCAATTGACGTCACTGACATAATGCGATAAGGACGGTAGAACGGGAGTAACACAGGTATGGCGGTAAGCGTATTGAACATCGAGTTCCATAAAGAGTCATTAATTTTACAATAATGGGTGTATCTTGAATACTACTTAAAGAAGCATTCCGTACCGCGCAGTAAACACTCTCCATCCATGTTATAAAAGCAGTAAGTTAATGCTGCAACCTCAATCATTTAGTTCTAGCGGCAAAATGAAGGACAAGCCGACTGTAGCAGCCCTTACTGTATGTATCGTTGTTGTTTGCAGGGGCAGTTGTACCTTCACTTGCTGTTAGTAAGACCCATGTAAGATACAGCAGTGGATTAAATAGGAGTATTTTGAGGGAGTTATTTTTGTCTTGCTAATAACGTGGCACTGTGCAGAGTCACTGTATTCACACAGAGATGTGCTAATTATTGCACTGACACTGCTCAGTAAATATAAATATTATAGAGTCATATGTTGACTTTATTAATGCAAATTAAACCCTTGAGATATGCTATCATTATGAAAAAAATATCGGAAGCACTTGTTGTGTAATGTTTACAGAATGTCACGTAATCCAATTAATCCTGCATCTTCCTATTACAAACATAAAAGACCGTTCTGCACAAATAGGGTATGATAAGCTTTGGTATTGAACAGTATCACAGTACAAACGGTTTATAATCCGTTCTACAATTGACAACTCCCATTATCACCCTAACACACATCACAATATATTACTACCATAACTAATTACATGCATTCTGCAGTCTTATACATTCTGCCACTGACATTCTCATTCGAACACAAAATCTACGTACAACAGTTGAACAGTAACTTTTCCCTCACCCTGTACCTTAGACACACGTCACACTACATAATGCACAATATTACGAGGCCAATAAAATGATTTTAAGTCCCTACACAAATACGTCTTGTGTTGCTACTGCTTCATAAATTCACCTTCAGCCATTTTGTTTTTACTGATGGTAGGAAACTGAAATTAGGGTGTTGAGGTGACCTTCAAATGTATTAAGTTGCTATATCTTTATATACAGTCAGAAGGTTCAACAGATGTAGCCAGCAGACAGGCAGACAGAACGGCAGTGTAAGGAGCATAATGATTGGCTTTCTGAGAAGGAAAGGGTTATGTAATGTTGACTTTTAACATGACCATGTTGCTGGTGTGTCTGTCTGTAGCATTTAAATTCTGACCACGTGACCGATTGTTACAAACGACGGTGTGAACATTATGATGACCTTGGTGGGCACAACGTCAGTGTGAGTCACACGCGAACGTTTGAGGTGTGAGCCATACGTAAATGCAGATATACTGATATTACAGACAGCAGTAGAGCGGGAAAAATTGCAGCTTGTGTTAAGATGCAATATTTAGAGAATGTGAAATAGAAGGATGGCGACTGTACAGATATTTGTGTAAGTTTGCTTTAGTAAAGGAATATTGCATTAGGCATGTTAAATTTGTTATGGAGGCAAATTATATAAACAGCAATACATTATATTACAAAAATTGTTACTTAATGGATATGAAGGTGAGATTTTGCGAACGTGTGAGGTTACAAGCGACAAATTTAGGGCTCACAGAATAACTCTTAATCACTTGATCCATTAAAGTAATAAATATAGTGTAATGGGCAAAATGGCAATAATCCACGTATAACAGAAGACATGCAGTGTGTAAAAATAAAAATGACACAGTACCAATACAAATATATGCACTAACAATTTATAGGTTTGTTGCTGTCAATTGATATCCTAGATTTTATTCCGTTTATCCAGTTCTTATCATGCGCGTTGCAAAAGCAATTGTGAAGGAGAATTTCAGCTTTTTTACGTGTTCCCGACCGAATGTGACAGATGGAATTGCAACGACAGGTTTTCGCGAAATTCCATTTTTGTATTTTCCATACATTTGATTTTGCTTAAAAACGGACATAAATGATGCATTATATTAAGACGCATGTGCCTTTATAACCTCTCGAAATAAGTCTTCGTTAGACTTTACACAGAATGTGCACTATGAAAAGTACGAGCTGAGGATGAAGAAACAGTTGATCATCCAGCAAGCAAAATAGTAAACAGCTACAAGAGAGATTTGGCTTCAAATATCACTGCCTAAAGTACTACTAAGATAATGGACTGTAAATCGGTTTATTACGTATAAAATCTATAAAGAAACTGACGAGGATACATGAAACTGTGCAGACAGAGACCGATTCTCGGTTCTTACTTTGTGACAGTACTGTACTGTAAGCCACCTTATTCATCAGGGGCTGCCACTGAAGCCAATAGAGGTAGCATTTCTGGTCACATTTTGTAGCTAATTCATTACCTCTACGAACGGTTCCCAGTGGTCTACTCTGTTAGGATTTATGAATATTCCATAACAAAAACAGCTGTCCAATGGGACCACTATACATGTGATGCCTGTCATTAGTCTGTACTGCAGTATGTTCAATGTCATCATGTTGCAAACTGTACATTCACACCTCTTGGTTTCTTCCAACATTTTATCACAGTTCGCCTAGCAACAGTTACTGTTGACGGTGTGGCAAGCCCAAGAATTGTATAATGTCTGTTATCATTTCACTGGTGCCTGACTGTCCTGTAGATACGGTGCGGTACAGCTGATGTGAGGAGGAAAAGATGTGGTTTAGAGGATTATTTGAAGAACCGAGTCGATATCTTGTTGAGACAAACAACTAAAAGGGAGCGTTCCTGTACTTAAATTACGTAATTTC
>Ga0209628_10001885_pt1 | contig 13932 bp, 14 predicted proteins | sample TergutCu122P4_FD_187285 | JGI IMG/M metagenome (GOLD analysis project Ga0209628, IMG submission 187285) | Cubitermes ugandensis P4 segment gut microbial communities from Kakamega Forest, Kenya - Cu122 P4 (SPAdes) (version 2) | ecosystem: Host-associated > Arthropoda: Insects > Digestive system...
AGCAGGGCAACAATTTAAGATTGAAAAAGAGATGAAACTCTTTGTTCATCGCCTCAAAGCTGAAGAAGGTGCACAAGTTACCTTCGACCGAGTAATGCTTGTTGATAATGACGGTAAAATAAAAGTCGGAGCCCCCACCGTAAAAGGTGCATCGGTAACCGCCACCGTCCTCAACCACCTGAAAGGTGACAAAGTTCTTGTTTTCAAAAAGAAAAAAAGAAAAGGGTATCAAAAAATGAATGGACATCGTCAATATTTGACTTCCATAAAAATTGATGACATCATTATTTAACGTGAATATTAACGAAAAAAAATAAAACTGTATGGCACATAAAAAAGGAGTGGGCAGTTCGCAGAACGGTCGCGAATCCCACAGTAAACGTTTGGGCGTTAAAATTTATGGAGGACAAGCTGCAAAAGCCGGAAACATTATTGTTCGCCAACGCGGAACTGTGCACAATCCGGGCATTAACGTGGGTATGGGAAAAGACCATACGTTGTTTGCATTGATTGACGGTACTGTAGCCTTTAAAAAGAAAACCGGCGGAAAATCTTATGTTTCCGTAGTTATGGCAGAATAACTTTACATAAAAATGAAAAAAATTATCCACACCGACCAAGCGCCCAAAGCGATTGGTCCTTACAGCCAAGCCATTGAAATCAATGGAATGTTGTTTATTTCCGGACAGATTCCCGTTATTCCCGAAACTGGACAAATTCCGGACGGAATTGAAGCGCAAACCGAACAGGTAATGAAAAACATCGGCGCCATTTTGAGTGAAGCCAGCTACGGTTTTGAGAATGTGGTGAAATCCACCTGTTTGCTGAGCGATATGGCTAACTTTAAAGCCATGAACGAAATTTACGGAAAATACTATGCCGTGAACCCGCCGGCGCGGGCGGCTTTTGCTGTTAAAGCATTGCCCCTTAATGTTTTAGTGGAAATTGAAACCATTGCTGTAAAAATGTAAATACAATATTCTTTTTGCCTTGCCGTTAAAAAGGGTCAATGAATATTACCGCAAAATCTGTGAAAAAAAACTGTTTCTTTTTTGTATTACTTTTTCTTTCATTTTTGTGTCGTGCCCAACGCTCCGAAATTGGAACGTTAATCGGAACTTCTTTTTACCTCGGCGACCTAAACAGTGTGCCTTTCCATGATGCCAAATTTGCAGGCGGATTGGTTTACAGATACAACTTCACGCCACGTTTTGCATTGAAAGCAAACATCTTATTCGGAAAAATCGCCGCCTCTGATAAAAATAATTACAGTTTTAAAAAAGGCGCATGGGATTATAGAAAAAGAGGCTTATCCTTTTCTTCTCCCATCACCGAAATTGCAGCGCAAGTTGAAATTAACTTCTTTAATGTTTACAATGTGCCCCACCTCAATCAAATTTCTCCCTATCTTTTTGGAGGGATTGCTTTTTTTTCTTTCAATCCGCAAGCAAAATATCAGGGAAAAACCTATAATTTGCAACCTATTGGCACTGAAGGACAAGGAATAAACGGAACTAAAAAATATTCTCTCACCGGTTTTGGAATTCCTTTTGGAATAGGTTTTAAGGCAAATATTGGCAAATATGTGTGTGTGGGCGCTGAATGGGGGCTACGTTTCACTTTTACCGATTATTTAGACGATGTGGGTGGATTGTATTACGATTACTCGAATGCTTCTGAAGTAATACAATATTTTGCAGACCCTTTTTATGATAGCCCATCTCGAAAACACACACCTGATTCTCAGCGATATACAACAAAAAAAACAGATTGGTACTCTTTTGCCGGTGTTATCATTACCGTGAGAATTGGAAATGAAGACAGAATTTGCGATGTTAAAACAAACGTGAAATTGAAACATAAACAAGGTCGGAAAAGATGAGATGATTAGATGATTAGATGATGAATAATATGGTTATAATTCCTAAACATATTGCCATAATAATGGATGGCAACGGGCGCTGGGCGGAAGAGCACGGAAAAGAGCGTGTTTTCGGGCACCAAAGCGGTGTGGAAGCCGTGAGAAGCGCAATTGAAGGCGCCGCCGAAAAAGGCGTGAAATTCCTTACCCTTTATGCATTTTCTACCGAAAATTGGAACCGCCCGAAAGAAGAAGTGGATGCACTTATGGAATTGTTAGTCAAAGCCATACAAAATGAATTGGATAGTTTGATGAATAATAATATCCGTTTGAAAGCTATCGGAAATAGGGCATCGCTTCCTAAAAGTTGTCAAATAAATCTGCAAGACGCCATTGCAAAAACGGAAAAAAATACCGGATTGACTGTGGTGCTGGCATTGAGCTACAGCGGACGGTGGGAAATTGTAAACGCTGTGAGAGAGATTGTGAAAAACAATGTTGCTGTAAATGCGATTACGGAGAATAGTTTTTCAATGTTTTTGAACACCAAACCTTTTCCCGACCCCGATATTTTGATTCGCACCGGACGTGAATACAGGATTAGCAATTTCTTGTTGTGGCAAATGGCATATACCGAACTCTTTTTCACTTCTACCCTTTGGCCCGACTTTAGAAAAGAGGAACTTTTTGAAATTATCGATGAATTTCAAACAAGACAAAGGAGATTTGGAAAAACCGGAGCGCAAGTATCTAAATAGCACACAGATGAATAGGATTGACGCAGATTTTTTTACCCCGTTAACCATTTTAGGTATGATGTCGGGAACTTCGTTAGACGGATTAGATTTGGCTTTGTGTGATTTTTGGAAAGATGGGGAGAAGTTTCACTACAAAATGATTCAAACTCAAACATTTACATATCCCCAAGAGTTACTTCAAAAACTACGGGCGCTTTTCGAGAGTGATGCACGTTTTTTTTGCCAAACTGAAGTGGAGTTTTCTACTTTTGAGGCGCAGTGTGTGAATCAATTTTTAGAAAAAACGGAGAAAAAACCGAACTACATAGCTTCGCACGGGCACACTGTTTTTCATCAGCCGGAAAAAGGACTGACGAAGCAGCTCGGCAACGGCGCCATTTTGGCTGCCAAAACGGGAATTTCCACCATTTGCGATTTCAGAACCGGCGATGTAGCGCTGGGCGGACAGGGTGCACCGTTAGTACCCATAGGAGATGCGCTATTGTTCGCTGAGTACGACGGTTGCCTGAATCTCGGCGGAATCTCTAACATTTCTCGCGGCAAAATTGGACATCGCTTGGCTTACGATATTTCATTGTGTAACATTCCTTTAAATTTTTTGGCGGAACAACGCGGTTTTTCGTATGATAAAAACGGTGCATTAGCCCAAAAAGGAACGATTCATCCGGAGTTATTGGATGCCTTAAACCGTCCCGATTATTTTTCACAAAGCGGCGCAAAATCTATTGGTTTTGAACTTTTTGCAAACTATTACAAACCGTTGTTGGAAAGTTTTCCTATTTCTGTGGAAGACAAACTCCGAACCGTATGTGAACACATTGCCATACAAATTGCACATCATTTAAGAGATTTACAAACCGTTTTAGTTACCGGCGGCGGCGCAAAAAACAGCTTCTTAATCCATCTGATAAAAGAAAAAACGGCATCCCTAAACAGCAATGGGATGAATCCCCTTGTCATTATTCCGGATGAACAATTAATAGATTATAAGGAGGCGTTGGTGTTTGCATTTTTGGGTTATTTGCGTGTTTTTGAGGCAAATAACTGTTTGTGCTCAGTAACAGGTGCGTTAAAAGATTCTTGCGGGGGCGCGATTTATTTGGCATAATTTTTTTCAGGGAGATTAAAAATGGCGCTTAAATCAATATCTTCCCCTTTTACCGTGAAGTGCGCTCGTTGGTAAAAAGGTTCCCGAAACTTCATTTGCTCTGTAACAAATTCAAAAAGCTCCGTTTCGTTTTTGTTTTTTGTGAGCGGGCGAGTTACTTTGGCATTTAACAATCTTTGAGTCAACGATTTTGATGCCATTTTAATATAAATAGAAAACGCTTTTTCGTTGATTAAGGTCATGGCATCTAAAAAACAGGGAGCGCCGCCGCCGGTGGCAATAACTACATTTTCCTGTTCAAGTGCTTCTTTTAAAATATTGTATTCCAACTGCCTAAATATTTCTTCTCCATATTTTTCAAAACAATCATATACAGAAATATGGTACCTTTCTTCCAACATTTTATCAGTGTCTATCACGAAAAAATTAAAATGCGTGGCAATCTTTTTGGCAATGGTAGATTTGCCGGCACCGGAAAAACCAACAAGAACAATGCGACTATTTTTCAAAACAGCTATTTGTTTACTATTAAGATTCAATCTTGAAATATCAGTGTTATATTCAAAAACAGCGTGCAAAAATATTCTTTTGATTTAATTCTTGGATGATTTTTTTAATTTTGCGGCGCTTGGTTGCAGCTATTTGTTTCTGAAGCGTTTTTTTAACATAATTTTGAATACTAAATTGAAATATGAACAGAAAGTTATTAAATAATAGAAAACTCCGTATTCTCTTCTGTATCATAGCAATTTTACTCGGCATTTACTATTTTTCACTCCCACGCACACTCTTTCGTTCCCCATACAGCACAGTGGTAGAATCGAAAGAAAGGCAACTTTTGAACGCCCGCATTGCAAAAGATGGACAATGGCGTTTTCCCCCTGTGAATAAAGTTCCGGAAAAATTAAAAAAAGCATTTATAACCTACGAAGACAAAAGGTTTTATTACCATTGGGGAGTGGATCCGTTTTCTATGGTCAGGGCGGTTTACCGGAATGTAAAAAAAAGAACTGTAACCAGCGGGGGCAGCACAATTACTATGCAAGTCATTAGATTGTCGCGGGGGAAGAAAAAACGTAATATCGGAAATAAACTGATAGAGACCGTTTTAGCTACACGCTTAGAGTTTCGTTATTCTAAAGAATCTATTTTGGCATTGTATGCTTCCCATGCCCCTTTTGGAGGAAATGTAGTGGGCATTGATGCGGCTTCGTGGCGCTATTTTGGTCGCCCCGCAACAGAACTTTCGTGGGCGGAAGCAGCTACTTTGGCAGTACTTCCCAATGCGCCGTCACTAATCCACATTTCAAAAAACAGAGAGATGCTTAAACTTAAAAGAGACCATTTGCTGCGCAAACTATATCGTAAAAAGGAAATTTCCGATATAGAGTTGGAACTTGCTTTGTGTGAAAATCTTCCGGACAAACCAATGCTGTTGCCGCAATTTGCCTATCATCTCACCAACAGAATTGGGAAAGAAAAGGGAAACATTATTGCTAAAACAACACTTCATTACGATCTTCAAAAGCGGGTTTCGGAGCTGGCTGCCCGAAAGCAAGAACTTTACAGTAATAATGGTATCAACAATTTAGCGATTTTAGTTGCCGATGTAAAAACAGGAAAAGTTATGGCATACGTGGGGAATGTATGGCGGGAGGAGGATAAGAGTTTGGGCTCAAATGTGGATATTATCACTTCCCGCAGAAGCAGCGGCAGTGTTTTTAAGCCGTTGCTTTATGCCGCACTGTTAGAGGAAGGCGAGCTTTTGCCTAATATGTTAATTCCCGATATTCCTGTGAGTTACGGTACTTTTTCACCCAAAAACTTTAACAGCACTTTTAATGGCGCCGTGCCTGCCCACCGCGTATTGGAACGCTCGCTCAATGTGCCTTCTGTTACCCTTTTAAAAGAGTATGGAATTGAAAAATTTATTAGCCTGCTACACAAACTTGGCTTTTCAACGATTAACCGACTTGCGGATGACTATGGACTTACGCTGATATTGGGAGGAGCGGAATGTTCGCTTTGGGATTTGGTGAATGTTTATTCCAAAATGGCGCAAAAAATGAATGCAGTAAACGAAAAAACAACCCAACTCACAAATCTTTCTTTTTTTGAAAATCAAGTTGGTAGAACAGAATCACTTAAAAACTTTCCTTTTGATTTATCATCGTTGTGGCTCACGTTTGAATCTTTGGCAAACTTAAACAGACCTGAGGAGGAGGGACAGTGGCAAACGTTTAGTTCTTCGCGAAAAGTGGCATGGAAAACCGGAACCAGTTTTGGCAACCGTGATGCGTGGAGTATCGGAATTACGCCGGAATTTGTGGTAGGCGTGTGGGTGGGCAATGCTTCCGGCGAGGGACGCCCCACACTCACCGGTGTTGGATATGCCGCCCCCATTATGTTTGATGTTTTTGCTTTGTTGCCGAAAAGCAGATGGTTTTCTATGCCTGCCCAAGAGGTTACATTAGAAAAAATCTGTATGAAAAGCGGACACCTTGCCTCCCAACTTTGCCCCGAAACCGAACAGCAATGGATTCCAAAAGCAGGCTTAAACACGCCGCAGTGCCCATATCATATTGAAGTGAATGTTACTTTGGATGGAAAATATCGCGTAAACACAGATTGTGAGAGTATTAACAACATGAAACGGGAGGTTTGTTTTGTTTTACCCCCAGCCGAAGCATGGTACTATAAAAACCTCAATAGCGATTACCGTCCGTTGCCGCCCATCAGTCCAAAATGTATATCCACATTTGGAACATCGCCGTTAGCAATCATTTACCCCAGAAATGATATGTCGGTAGTTATTCCACGTAAATTGGAGGGAGAAAAAAATGCGGTGGTTTTTCAGGCAACAAACACGAATCCAAATGCACTCATTTTTTGGCATATAGACAACGATTATGTGGGTACAACCTCCTCGCCGCATCAAATTGCAGTACATCCAACCTCAGGAACGCATATTCTTACGATTGTGGATAGTGAGGGGTACAGCCTTAAAGTAAGATTTAATGTGAAAGAATGAAAGTGGGTAAAAATTTATACAGTTAATAGTATTGCACAAGAAAAAATATTTTAAAACAATATCAAACAATGGACTATATTCATAAAGGCGCAAAAGAATTACTCATTTCGGGGCTCCGAAAAAAAGGAATTACAGATGAGAATGTATTGGCAGCTTTTGCTAAAGTTGACCGCCACAAATTTGTTGAATCTGCCATCAGAGAAGAAGCGTATTTAGATATTCCTTTGAGAATAAAATGTGGACAAACTATTTCGCAACCCTATACTGTGGCGTTTCAAACCCAATTATTGAAAATACAAAAAGGGGATAAGGTGTTGGAGATTGGCACCGGTTCCGGTTATCAAGCGGCTATTTTAAGCGCGATGGGCGCAAAAGTTTGTACCATAGAACGACAAGAGGTGCTTTATAAAGAAACACTGCAATTATTAGAAGAGATTGACCATAGGATATTTACATTTTTTGGAGATGGTTTTAACGGTGTTCCAAAATATGCGCCTTACGACAAAATTATAGTTACCTGTGGCGCTCCCGAAGTTCCGTTGTCATTAATTAATCAATTAAAAATAAACGGATTAATGGTAATTCCTGTGGGGGGAGGCACTCAAAAAATGATTCGTGTAACCAAAACCGGAGAAAATACTTATAAAGAAGAAATTTTTGGGAATTTTATTTTTGTGCCGATGTTGAAAGATACGGAGTAAGAATGTTAGAATTTTTATCCATCTGTATGTAATTCAAAAATTTCATGTTAATTTGCGCTTTAAAAATTCATTATGAAAATTTCATACAATTGGCTTAAACAGTACATTAATTTTAACTTAACTCCTGAAGAAACAGGAATTTATTTGACAAACAGTGGGTTAGAAGTTGAATCCATCGAAAAATTTGAAACCATTAAAGGCGGGCTCGCCGGCATTGTAATTGGTGAAGTGCTGACCTGTGAAGCACATCCCGATTCTGACCACTTGCATATAACAACCGTAAATGTTGGTGAAGATGCTCCGCTGAATATCGTTTGCGGCGCCCCAAATGTGAGAGCCGGACTGAAAGTGGCGGTGGCTACCATTGGCACAACGCTTTTTGCCGGAGATGAATCATTTATCATTAAAAAATCAAAAATCAGAGGCGCTAACTCCGAAGGAATGATTTGCTCCGAAAAAGAATTGCAATTAGGGGATAACCACGAAGGGATTATGGAATTGACTGAGAAAGCAAAAGTAGGAAAACCGGTCGCAGAATACTTCAAAATAGAAACAGACTATGTTTTTGAAATTGGCATAACGCCAAACCGCAGCGATGCCATTTCTCATTTTGGTGTGGCAAGAGACTTGTATGCTGCTCTGAAACAAAATAATATACCTTGCTCCCCCCCTATTCTTCCGCTGGCTGGTGATTTCATTCCCAGTAAACGAAACACGCCCATTTCAATTTCTATTGAAAATAAAATAGCTTGCCCAAGATATACGGGAATCTGTTTAGAAGATTTAGCAGTAAAAGATTCGCCTAACTGGCTGAAAAACAGACTGCTTTCTATAGGGGTGCGTCCGGTAAATTGTGTAGTGGATGTTACTCAATTTGTGATGTTTGAAACAGGACACCCGCTTCATGCGTTTGATTCCGATAAAATTGCTGATAGAAAAGTGATTATTAAGACATTACCAAAAAATACTATTTTCAAAACATTAGACGACCGAGAAATAAAATTGCATGAAGATGATTTAATGATTTGTGATGCGGAAAAAGGAATGTGTATTGCCGGAGTGTATGGCGGAAAAGATTCGGGAATTACCGATAAAACCAAAAATGTCTTTTTGGAAAGCGCTTACTTTAATCCCATTTCGGTGCGCAAAACATCTAAGAGACACGGACTTAAAACAGACGCAGCTTTTAGATACGAACGCGGCTGCGATGTTAATATGACCGTTTATGCTATTCAAAGAGCTGCAAAATTGTTAGTTGAAATAGCCAATGCCGTTATTGCTTCTGAAGTAATAGACGAATATCCTACAACGATTGAACCGATTGTAATTCCGCTGGCTGTGGATGAAGCATCTATTTTAAAAACAGTGGGTAAAAGCATTGATAAACAAACAATTTCATCTATTCTTCTAAACCTTGGCTTTGAAAACAAGTTTTTAAGTGAAGCAAAAATATCTGTAACAATACCTCCTAATAAACATGACGTTACACGTGCCATTGACTTAATTGAGGAAGTGTTGCGTATTTATGGATTTAATAATATTGAAACAAGTGATGAAATTCGATATTATCAACATAGTAAACCCGAACCTACTTTAAGAAAACTACAAAAAAACCTGTCTATTTATTTGGCAGACAACGGTTTTTTTGAAATGCTCAACAATTCTATCACAAACGGGGCGTATGCTGCAACTTTTGACTTTATTGATATCAATGAGCGTGTTGATTTGGTGAATCCGCTCAGCAGCGAATTGAACGCCATGCGCCAAACTTTGCTTTTTTCAGGATTGGAAACCATTGCACATAATCTTAATAACAAAAACAACAACCTCAAACTTTTTGAATTTGGAAAAACATATCATCTTGTTAATAAAGACGCTACTGATGTATTACAGCGTTTTTGCGAAAAAGAAAAACTCTCTGTGTTTGTTACCGGTAAAACACATGAAGATAGTTGGATAGAACCTAATAAAGAGTTGGATTTTTTCTTTTTGAAAAATTATGTGGATAATATTTTGCATAAATGCGGGGTTGTAGAAACGCAATTAAATGCGTCTCTACCAAATGAACCGGTTTCGCCCCTCGTGAATACATTATATTATATGAAAAACAACAAATGTGTGGCGCAAATAGGTCAGGTGGTTTCTAATGTTTTAAAGTATTTTGACATAAAAAAGCCGGTATTTTATGCAGAAATAGATATGGCGATGCTGTTTGATGAATATTTGAACGTCAAAACTTTATATACTCCCATTGCCACGACCCCATCGGTAAAAAGAGATTTGGCTTTGGTGGTGGATAAAAATGTAACTTATCAACAACTTCAAAAAGTAACTGCACAATTTGGTTCACGTCACATTAAAAAAATATCGCTGTTCGATGTTTATGAAGACGATAAACTTCCAAAAGATAAAAAGCAATATGCTTTAAATTTCATACTGCAACACCCCGATAAAACCTTGACTGACGAAGAAATTAACAAGATTATGAGCAAGTTGCAGGTTGCTTTTGAACGAGAATGCGGAGCAACGTTGCGGTAAAAAAAACCGAAGAGACGCGGCTGACCACGTATCTTCGGTTTTCAGTCATCGCTAAAAAGTAGTGTATTATACTTTTGCTGCGAGTTCAGCGCCGGCTTTAAATTTAACAACTTTCTTGGCAGGAATCATAATCTCTTTCTTTGTTCTTGGATTACGTCCTTTTCTTGCTGGACGGTTCATAATTGAAAATGTTCCAAATCCAATAAGTGCTAATTTGTCACCTTTTGCAAGTGCTGAAGAGGTTGCACACACAAATGCTTCTAATGCTGCTTTAGCATCTACTTTTGTCATTCCGGCTTTCTCAGCCATGGCTGTAATTAATTCTGCTTTGTTCATAAAAAACTTTTTTTTAGTGGTTAATTAAATTCTTTGCAAATAAAACAATTTTTTCTATTTTTTTTACATAATAATAAAATGAATTGAATTGTTAATAAAATGTTCTATTTTGTTGATAAGTACTACGTTTTTAAGATTATTTTTACACCATTATTCGCATATAGTATAATTTGATAATGTATTTCCTTGCAAAAAAACATCAAGTTCCATCCTCTTCTTTCCCTCAATCTGCAAATTATGTATAGATATTTTGAAATCTTGTGTAGAAATATGCAAAAAAGTCTTGTTATCCGTATCAATTCTACCGGCATTTTTCGCAGATTTTTCAGCAGAAATTGAGGTTTTAAAAAACTTAACGGAAATATTTTTTTTCTCTTTATTTGTAAAAAAAGTTACTGCGCCCGGGAAAGGAGCAAGCCCACGAATTTTGTTAACAATTACTTTTGCAGGGGCATTCCAATTTATAAGGGTATCCTCTTTGTGAATTTTTGGAGCCGGTACTAAGAGTTCATCTATTTGGGACGATTGAGGCGAAAGGGTAATGTTTCCTTTTTTAATGAGCGCTAATGTTTCTAAAGCCGCTTCTGCTCCCAATACTTTCAATCTGTCGTAAAGTTCACCGGTTGTTTCATCATCTTGAATATCAATCTCTTTTTGTAAAATAATATCCCCGCAATCAATTTTATCATTGAGGAAGAAAGTCGTAATTCCTGTTTTAGTTTCTCCGTTCATTATTGCCCAATGTATGGGCGCGGCACCACGATACTGAGGTAACAATGAGGCATGTACATTAAAAGTACCCTGTTTGGGCAGGGAGTAAACTTCATACGGCAACATTCTGAAAGCCACCACGACAAAAACATCAGCATTCCAATTTTTTAGTATTTCAATAAAATCCGGATCTTTTAACTTAACCGGTTGTAAAACAGGGATGTTTTTATCTTGTGCAAATTTTTTGACTTCTGAACTTTGAATTTTCAAACCTCTTCCTGCCGGTTTATCGGGTGTGGTTACAACGCCCACAATCTCGTGTTCAGAGTCATAAATTGCCTCTAATGTGGCTACTGCAAAGTCTGGGGTTCCCATAAAAACCACACGCATAGCAAAAATCTAATTTATTCTTTGTTGAAATTCAAGCATTTTCAAGCAGGAGTAAGCTGCCTCAACACCTTTGTTGCCGTGTTTACCTCCGGCACGTTCCAGAGCTTGTTCCATGGTATCGCAAGTGAGCACTCCAAAAATTACGGGCACGCCATAATCTAACGAAACACGCATAATTCCGTTTGTCACTGCTTGAGAGATAAACTCAAAGTGGCGCGTTTCTCCCTGAATTACACATCCCAAACAGATGATGGCGTCAGTAGAATCATTCGCATCCAGCATCATAGCGGCGGCGGAGGGCAGTTCAAAACTACCGGGAACCGTTTGCACAACGACTTGATTTTTAGCGATTCCTGATTCACTTAAAAAAGCCAACGCACCCTCTTTGAGTGCGTCGGTTATAGTTTCGTTCCATTCACTAACAACAATTCCTATTTTAACATTTTTATTTTTTAAAGCGGGAACGCCTTGGTGTTGGGAAAGATTTTTCTTTTTCATTACTTATCTTTGTTTAAAAGCGCTCTTTCCAAATATTTTTCCACTCCTGTTTTTTGAAACTCAGTATAAAATTTATCTTTAATGATTTGATAAGTTTCGGCTGCTTTTGCCCAATTTTCTTCTCTTTCATACAGTTGTCCTAACTTAAACAAATTCACGGGCGCCAAATACGGGTCCTTGCTTTGAGCTGCTTTTTTACAATATTTTATTGCCATTTTAATATCTCCCTGATCATCGTATAAATCACTAATAATTGCTTGTGCTCCAAACCAATAAATATCGTCTTTATGTTTAAATTTCAAAAAATATTTTAGCGCTTCATCTTTGTCTCCCAATCCTAAATAGCATTTTCCTGCAAAATAATTTGCAGTATTTGCTGTTTTCGTTAATTTAAAAGAGGAAGCAATGCTTAAAAAGCCTTCATTTTCATCGTCTCCTTCTAAAGCTTTCACCAACGACAAAGAATCGGTTTTCATCATATTTCCCATGGGGGCGGTCATCAGTGCAGAGGCTTTTTCAGATTGCGGAACTAAATAAAATTTATTAAAAGCCAAAAGCGCCCCAACAATTACAAGTAAGCATATAGCTACTCCATAAATAATTTTGTTGTATTCGTCAAAAAACTTAAAAACACGTACAACGAAACCTTCTTGTGATTCATGTTCTTTTTTTTCGTCTTTTTTTACTTTTTTCATAACTAATAAGGGTTAAAATTTGAAGCCGCGAAATTACATTATTTTTTATAAGAACGATTTAATTCAAAAAGGACATAATCTGTGATATCTTTTGTGGGGTCTGTGGCTAACAGAAAAGGACTTTGATTTTGATAACTAATTATGTATGAAGCATTTCTTTGTACATTAAACCGTTTCACTGCAGCTTGCAAAGAATCATAAATTTGCACGAGGGCGGCAGCTTGACGCGACTGCAAATTGTCAAAAACCCGTTCTTTATCTGCTTCTAATTGCTGATATTCTTGTGTTAATTGTTGTTGGGAGTTTTCAGCTTGAACTTGTGTTAAAATTCCGGCATTCATGTTTTCCATAAACTGATTGTATTTCTTTTTAAACGCATTTTCTTTATTTGTAAAAATGGCTTCTTGTTTTGCCATTTCCGCTTTAATATCGCCGGTTAAAATCTTTACCAATTCATAGTTTTCATTAATTGTATCTAAATTAACAAAAACGATTTCTCCGCTGCCGGGCTCACCGGTAATCTCTTTTGGAGTAAAAGTTGGCGGTTTGGGCGCTAAAAAGTGTAGCACGTAAAGCACAATTACGGCAATTAATAATGCGCTGTAAGCAATTACATGACACATTTTACATCCTAAAATAGAACAACATTTGGGTTCTTTTTCAGGATTTTTTTGACAGGTTTCTTCATTTTCAACGATTTCAATGGTTTCAACTTCATTGGTGGGGATAAATTCTTCAGTATTCATACATATTATATATTAAATAAAATTTTGGCTGCAAAAATAACTTTTTTAACAATTCTCACATCATCATATCAAAAAAAATATATTTTTGCCGCCTCAAAAACCAACACTCCTCCTTAGCTCAGTTGGTTAGAGCATCTGACTGTTAATCAGAGGGTCCGAGGTTCAAGTCCTCGAGGGGGAGCAAACAAAATCAAGCAGTTACAACATCACAGTAACTGCTTTTTTGTTGGTGGTGAACAAAAAGTGAACGAAAAAATGACGTACAAATATTTGATTATCAGGAGTAATCAAAAAAAATAATCTTTTTTATGAATTTGTTTTGAAAAATTTAAAAGGTTAAGTATTTTCGTATTAAAAAAATTATATTTTTGCCGCCCCGTTTGAGAGGGATAAGGTTGGGACGGATTAATAATAAAATGTAATACCTTAAACCCTGATTTTTTCACGGCTCCCTGAATAGGGAAACAGAAATAAACGGGGAAAGCGTTCTTTGAAAGATTGGAATGAATGTAGCAAACAAAATAATAACTCGGAAATTTTTTAAATTTTGAGAAAGTCA
>Ga0209628_10001886_pt1 | contig 13931 bp, 9 predicted proteins | sample TergutCu122P4_FD_187285 | JGI IMG/M metagenome (GOLD analysis project Ga0209628, IMG submission 187285) | Cubitermes ugandensis P4 segment gut microbial communities from Kakamega Forest, Kenya - Cu122 P4 (SPAdes) (version 2) | ecosystem: Host-associated > Arthropoda: Insects > Digestive system >...
TCTGCCGCTGAGAGAGATGGCTCGTGTAGCCATTCCATTCGTGCTGCATGTGTCTGGAATTACCGCTTGTACTGTTTATTCTAAACGGCGTAATTGGAACAGTAGCAGATATTGGCAGCACTGTGTGCAGAGGAATATTCAGTTTATAAGCAGTAATAAACATCGCTCTTTGTTTTGTTCTCACAGTAAATTAGTGATTGAGACTAGTGCATATAGAGAAGCTTAAATCGAGTGTTTGACGATAATGGAAAAGCAAGTTTGCTGGGGGCGGCGAGGGTGTCATCTGTTCTGGTAGTATAAACAGAAGACTTACCTTTCTAATTTAGTTGTATTTAATGTTTGATTATTGTGGATTACACCTTCATTAGTGTGTTTGATGTTGGTGTTTTCAATTTAAAAATATTGTGGCCAGCATTAGTTTGTTTATGCTGTCACTAAAAATAGAGCAAAGCTGTCATTGTCCACAGAATTTTGGCGTGAAGTTGATCAGATGAGAATACTGAATGTATGAAAGACCCCCATATTCGTCTTCAAGTGTAAACAGTAAAGAGTTGTTGCAAAATAAACCGTTTATGTTATTGGCTAGCACTTTCATGATTACAAAGTGCATGTTTTAGATTAATTCATAATATAAAGAGCAAGTGACATAGTCAGGTAATTTGTTAGACTCAAGTTACGTCTGTGCAGTCAGATTATGATTGTGCTCATTTAACGTTAGGTCCATTAGGTGACATTAGAAGGATTTCATTATGGTGGGGAGTTAGGAACTGATAAACTTAATGTTTAATGCAGTGATCTAAAACTCATTTATGCTGATGACATGCATTTTGGGCCCCTCGTCACCCAGTCTTACTCTTTGACGTAAAACAAGCAGTTTCTTTTTGCTTCAATCTGTGTTTCAGGTGGCACATCAAACTGTAACACCCCCCCTCCAAGTATGGCCCTGCATGCTGTGGACCTTGTGATCTTGTGTCAAACATATTTTATATGTAAATACTTATATCACTGTGTCTGCGTTATCAGTTCCACAATATGCGTTAGTAGTGCCCTGAAATTTTGTTTCGCATTGGACCCAGAAGTGTGTTAAACTGCCCCTGTATCTTTTTCACAGTAATAATACTGGATGCTTCTTTCACATCAGTTATTTCAACCTTGTTGTTGTTGCTGTTTGTTGTTATTGTTGCTGCTGCTGTTCTAATCGTGGTTGCCCTCGTCGTCGACGTCCTCAACATCATCTACATCATCATCGCTGATGGCTGGTGATTTGTTGTCTTGGTGCCGTATCTCAGCTTTCCAGTGGCTGCATAATGAACTGTACTTGCTCCCATTCCTCATGTTTCAGCGCAGTTCCGTGTCCCCCGCCGAAAGAGAGAAGTATCGGTCCCGGTCACCAGATGTAGACACTGACCTCAAAAGGCGGAAAGAAGACAAGCTGGGTGGCCATGTGAGTTCCATCTTCATTGAACACTGCAAATATTAGAAGAATGTGAAGGGTGATGGTCACAGGAGCTGTTAGAGCGTATTTCTCAGCCTTGTTATTATTTACAATTGAATCCTGTTGCTAGATGTTGAAACTTTGAGTACTGTGCTCTGAAACTGTGTAAAACACTGCACATCTGTCTGGGAATGTCTTGCAGGTTAAGCATCTTTATATGCAATTATGAAACTAATTGACAGAGCCAAAATTTGATTTTGGGTTTGAATTTTGGTAGCATTTCCCATAGTTACATGTTGTTACTTATTTGTAAAGGAAGCAGTTGGTACATGATCACAAACAGGCAGTGTGATGTAAGGTGAGATCTGATACACCACAGAAGTAACAAAGCTCTATCAAGAAAATGGGTAAATATAGACGGTTGTCAGAGTAGGGATGTGCTATCTCAGAGCGTCATGAACATTTTGAAGTTTCCGTGCCCAGTACTACAAATTATATTGTTTGTAATTAATGTTTGGTTAGTTTAATGATGCTAATAAGTAGTGGAACTCATTAGTATGTTGGGCAGTATGAAGCAGTTGGCCGTTAGAATGGTAAGTGGTAATGGTTTACCCTTTGATTTGACGTTCATGTGACCGTGCATCGTTAATATATTCTTTAAGTACAACCAACGAGATGCAGCATTATACAATATTCTTTATTATTGTCAATGCTCTACATGTTTCCGGCGGTTTCTACGCCCATCATCAGGAGCACAAGAACTGTACACACATCATCTGGTATGGGCCAGGTTTGCTTGCAACTACCGCTAGCGGTAGTTGCAAGCAAACCTGGCATGTACCCGATGCTGTGTGTACAGTTCTTGTGCTCCTGATGATGGGCGGAGAAACCGCCCGAAACATGTAGAGCATTGTCAATAATAAAGAATATTGTATAACGTAGCATCTTGTTGGTTGTACTTAAAAGAATGTGTTGGTTTACCTTTATCCAGTCACAACTGTGAAGTTTGATTTTAGAGAAGCCAGCACTAAATTCACTCTGCAGATGTTCATATGTACGTTCTGTATCTTGTGTGGGTTGCTGTGTGTGTTGAAAGAGAGTGTCCAGTAACAACTGTGATGTAACCCCACTTGTATTTGGATGTAACAGTGCGTTAGGGTTGTCTGTAATCTGGATTCTTACTCTACATCGTGTTAATGTGAGCCCAAGAGAACAGAAATGAACGATCTTTAAGTGGGCCATTGCCGTTATGTTTCCAATTGCAAGTAATAAATAAATAAGTCGAATTCAACTAGAATATATTATTTATTGTATAATGCAGCTTTTTAGGCGACATTATACGATAAATAATGTATTCTAGTTGTGTTCGACTTATTTATTTAGATTTTGTTTTTCAAATTTTAAAGTTTGTGACGCAAGATTATTTTTTAGAGTACACCTTGACATATGCAGCAGCCGAAACAAGTCGAAATTTCGTTCTTCTTCTTGTCATTAGCTGGCTTCTCCTCTGCCTGACTCATGTGCAATCCATGTGAGATATGTGCAGACTCACAACACTGAAACATGGGTTTCTTAGGGCACATTGGTTTGCCCCTGTTAATTTATTGTTCCTGCAGTGCTCCATTGGCATATTCATCCTTCCACCATATACGAGTACATTACGTTCTGTAGGTACTGACAGGGTCACGGTGCACATAACTGCACAGAAGATATCAGAAAATGAGACTGTTGACATTTTAATTGGTCACTTTATCAACTCTGCTGTATTGTGCATCATTTAATGGTTCTCTCTGCACCAGGGCACTTAAGTAGGCCAGCGCGATGAGCCAACAACCCCCCCCCCCCTCCACACCCGGTTTCAACTCTCACACACGTCCCTCCTCCTGCCCTTTCATCAGACTCCCCTCTTCTCTGTCACCAATCCTAAATCTCACAGCCCCAACCCTTGTGTTTTTCCATCCCCTCATCCTGTAATGATCAACTAGCAAAATCTATAAAATCGGACCTCAGTACCAGAAAAAAATGCTCGCTCTTATTTCTCCTCTCTTTCTATAGCTTGTCTTTCTTTCAGCGAGATATTATTATGTTACTGTCCTATTTATTTTCTGCCTCTGTGTGTGTGTATGTGTGTGTGTGCGTGCGCGTGCGCCCATGTAGGCCTTACCAGTCAAAGATTGTTATCATTAAAAACGCATATTTCTCCTGTAACATGCCACGTAGGTAGAGGAATAGGGCACAACTCTGTTCTCTCCTAACCCCAGCACCAGATTGGGGTGGGTGTCAGCCCCATTCCCCAACCCCTGGGGACTGCCCCAGTACCCATTGAAGGAGGCTGGATGGGTCCCAGGGCCGGTGTTGACAGGTTTTAGCCCTTGTCTCCACCAGGGATGGATCTTCGGACCCTCCAGCTCATCATGAATCGACTCTTATCAGTAAGGATCAGTCTTTCCATCTGCATGTTTCTCTCTCCCTCCCACTTGCTTCTTTCACACTACTTATCTCCTGTACCTTATCATGTATGGCCTCTCCATTCCTTTTATAATTGCTGTCTCCTTGAAGCCTGTAGTTGTATCCATTTTATGCCTGAGTGTAACCAGAATGTGTAAGGGTCTCAGTCTACTTGCTATTCCCCTTTTCGGCGTTGGAACGTGACATGGTCATTCACCATGTAAGTCATAACAGTGGGTGGACAGTATGAGAAATATTTTTTGCCAAACAAAGAGTATGCATTTGCAAACTTGCAGGGGTGTCATACAAAAAGTATCCTGCATCAAGACTGCAACATAAAAGAAAAATTATCACATAGAGGAGAAATTTAAACAACAGGTTCAGTAGTGGACAAAAACAAAATGTTGGTGCTCCGATAAGTCCCAGAAAATTCTTCTGCTGTGTGGCTGTTCATAGTGGAGTCTCAAAATCGTAAAATACAAATGGCAGCAACACTGGTAGAGCTCCTGCCATTTTACAGTAGCTCTGTGCAGCAGACAAGAGAACTGGGAAAGAAGAAGTCTCCAGTGTAGATGCTGACAAGAATCTGTGGCCATTGTCTTTTTTCATTTGGAACTTGTGTTTATCTTGGATGAAGCATGGCTTACATTAAATTGTAATGTCAGCGGCAAAAGTAACATATTGGAGTTCTACGAATCCCCATGCAGGTCTGTAATTTTGCTCTACATGGTCATAAATTCAGAGTCTAGTGTGAAGTAAGTGGTGGTGAATCACAGTCAGTGTCTTTCAAAGAAATAATCAATCCCGCCCCTATTTTTGGGTAATTCTGACCTCATTCATTGGAAAATTAACAGAAGAAGAAAAATTGTGTAGTTATTTCTTACAAGACAGTGTCACAGCCCACACACAGAACTTCTCAAAGACTGCCCTGGTGGGAGAAGAGGCATTTGGCAAACAGTTGATAATCTTCTTATTGTGGCCACCTAGACCTCTGTAATGGAATCTCTACAAATATTATTTGTGGTGGACATTGGAAGATCGAGTTTCTGCGAACAGTGCACTTTCTTTACAGGGATTGGAAGATAATATTGGAAGAAAAATTGGTACTGTTTAAAGGCGAGCTTTGTCATGCATCTGAAGGTGCAGGGTCTGCTTGGAAGCTGCAGGTTAGCATTTCAGGACTGCTGTATGAAACAAGGGAAACTGAACTGCAGAAGGAAAATGGACTTCATGGTGGATTCATGCTTCCTCTGCAGTAAAGGTCCTGTGACAGCTGCTGTGTTTGGGGACACAATTCGAGATGCACAGCGTCTCAGGTTGAGCGTCAACTTGTCACATTGGGATGGTGGGGAGATTTGAGGTGCTTGTGGTAATGCTGATGAAGAGTTAGAGCATCGGGTAGGTTGCACTGCATAAATCTGCAAGATGGAGGCAGCAAGCACCCATGCAACATGGTAACAATTTGATCCACGTTGGCAGTCTACAATGTCAAAGTTCTGCACATTGCTGAGTCATACTCACTTTCCTAGTTATTGTTATAATCAGTTTGAACTAAGAATTTGGCATGTAGGCATGATATAATCAAAATTTTTGTTCTTCAGTAAAAATTTGTATTTCATCTCCATTTTGTGTGTTTTGAGGTCTTCACAGCAGTGCAGTTGAGGATTCCTGCCTTCTGGGATGTGAACCACATACCCAGTGATGCACCTAGCATCACATTCCAAAAGACAGGAAACAAATTCAGTTTTATTTATATTGGTGGAAGTGGTGTTAGGACAAGGGATTGGACCAGAAAAATGATTATTAATGAAAAATTGTAATAAACTATGTGTTTGTTTGTAAGCTAACTATTTTCTGTGATTTCTTCTGGCTGTTGTGTGAATGTAGAAATGTTAAGACAGACACTGTCCACAGAGGGAATTTGAGTGACATTCTGCTGCTTCTTACTGACTTGCTGCTGGATGTGTTTTAAACCTGGGGTGGCCAAAATCTGCACCGTGGCATTAAATGTGTGTAATATTGCATCCTTGTAGCCCAGAACATTTTCACGTTTTTCCCCATTTGCACTTGTAATTATTCTCTGTCTGTTTACTTGCTTGCTTGATACAGTGTGTTTCTGTAACTCATTCCTCTGCATACGTTTACAATTGGCATGTGATAACTTATAATTTAAGCCAAAAAATGTAGGCAAGTTATGTGTTGTACGAAATTGAAGGGAGCTGTCTTAGCCTTTGTCTCCTGACACTTTAAAGGTGGGCCAGGATGGCATAGTCAGTATGGCAACTTGCTACAGGCTGGATGGTCTGGGAATCGAATCCTGTTGGGATGAGGTTGTCCTTGCCCATCCAGGCTGACCCTGGGACCACCCAGCCACCAGTGGGTACCAGGTTTCTTTCTTGGAGGTCAAATAAAGAGTAAAGCTATACCTCTGCCCCCCCTTTGGGCCTTCATGGGCTGTTACAAGGTGCAATTTACTTTTACCCTTCAAAACCCGGTGGTTACTTTATGAACTGAATCGTTAAATATAGTACAGGTTAATCTTGGGGTTTTCAAGGAATGGTGTATAGAACTATTTTTGAAACAAAAAGAGGTTTTGAAAATTTGTACAAACCTTTTAGTCATAATGGGCAGGAAGGTGGCATATGAAATGAAATATATGATGCAAACTTGCACCACAATTGTCATAGATCCTTTCGTGTACCTTTTGGTTTTAGTGTGCAGTCCAGAGAAACTGATTTTTTTCTCCAGGTTGTTGAAAACTGAATGAGGATAAAGTTTGACAGGACAATGGCTGGCTGTTCATCGTAAACCAGACTTTGTCAATTCAAGTGCAAATGCTTGCTGTTTGTTTTTTCTTTCTTTCCTTCTTTCTTTCTCCCTTTCTCTCGCTCTTTCCCTTAAACAAGTGTGCCACTGTTCCATCCATTGAGCTTTCCACATTCACAGCATTTTCCTTCTTTATTATTGTCTCTCTCTTGACTGACAAGAAGACTGAACGCTGTCCACTACCTGTTCGTCTGTGCAGATACCAGACTTTTTCAAGTGCAGTTCTCGCTTGTGTGGGAGGAGGATTCATGTCCAGTTGATGTATTCTCAGTTCCTTGCTCATCTACGGATGTAGCTGGATAACTGAACCATTTACAATTTCCTCTTCTCTTGCTGTGAAAATTTGATCAGTCTCCATTTCCTCTCTTGAGTAGAGCCTTGCTCCGGTATTGCTCTTGCTTGGAAGCGCTGTGCACTGCTTTTGCTTGGTTGATGGGATTATATAAAAAACAAACAGTGTCAGTACCTGCATGTGTACCGGCCAGCCGATGGATGGCTGGAGGACCAAGCTAGCGAGAGAGCGGGGCAGAGCAAGCGAACAACCTTGTTACGGAAATGAGGTCCCAGTACATTTAACAGTCCAGTTAGAGGCTCAGAGGGTGTTAGTAGAAGAGAGGGTTGAAGGGAAAGGACGGGGGGGATTGGGGAGAATGATATACAGTAAAGGGATTGCCCGTGGGTGCTGTAGGACCTGTCTGTTGCTTGGGGCAACAAAACTGAAACCTTGTCCATCCAAAATCAATTTATGTAAATCAATACTTCATATCACTCACTTTATATGCATAATATAGTGTGTTTGGCTGTTTTTTCCCCTCCCCTTTGCCTTCTTTAACTCCCTGTCCCATTTCCCTTTGTGCTCTGTTAAATAAATCACAGAAGACAACTCTGCAGCCCTTTATGTGCATGCAGCAGTACTGTACAATGTCAGCAATTTGAAGTGTCAGCACAGGAAGTTTTATGCCTGCAGTAGATGATTGTAAAGTTTGTAAATGGCACTCAAGTGCCTGTTCCATATGAAGGATTTTTATCTGAATAATTCTGAGTGTTTTCTAATGACTTCTGGTATTGTTAGAATGCCTCTAATGGCAGTTATGCAGCAGAAAAGCACGTGTATAGGACATGTAGTTAGTATGTTTTCACCATCTCATTTTCTGCAGGTCTGTTTCTGAAACCTTCAGTTAGTAACTGGTTTGTATTCAGTAGGAAAATTAAAGTTTCTTTGCTGGATTTCAGTGTGATGCAGTGAAGACTTGTATTTATAGCACACTGTTTTAAATGACTTAACTTCTTAATAGTCAGTAGTATGTACCAGGACTTCTCCTATTATCATTGAACACAAACATTCACAGTGTTTCAAAAGCAGCTGTTTTTGACACATTGTGAGTCTTTGTGTCCACTGATAATGGAAAACGTCCTGCTATATGTTAGTGATGTTTCATAATAGTCACATATCCATTATTTTAGTAACTTCAGTCATGCCAAACCAACTTTTGAAGTCGTCAGAGTTGCTGGATCCATTCATTCATTCAGTTATTCATCATTCTCCCTCTCCTGCTCCTTCTCCATGTTGTAGGCATAGAATCATGTGGCTTACACACTACTTCATCACTACATTCCCTTGTGTTCATGTCTGGTGGTGTATTTGTCTAGTTCCACTAAATGTATAATGTGTACTGCTGTTCTGGCAGTGCATCGCCCATTTTTTATTTGAGAAAGTGACAAAAGACTGCTTCAGCAGTGTAGTTACAGTGCTGTGCACTGTTTGTGATTCCTGCTGTCTGTCATTTGTTCCAGTGTGCACTGGCTTACCATTTCTGCCATTTGCCAGGCTAAAATAAGTGAGAAAGTTCATTGTAGTCAGACCATTGACATGGTTACCTCATGTTTATTGCTGTGAATTAGCAGTTTAAGTTGGCAGTTCTGTATTAATTTTTGTGGTTGAAGAAAACTGAGTTGTTATGTTGTGGTTGAAACTCCTGTGTCTTTCTGTCCCTAGGAAAGTGATGGCGAGAAAAGTGACCAGGACCTGGTTGTTGATGTAGCCAATGAGGTATTTGTAATTTTTATTTTTACTTTACTTTACTTCACTTCTACTTGTAAATTGTGATTCATGGCTGTAATTATGCTTGCAATGATGTAGGTTAAATACATTTTGAGTACAGCAGCTGTAAACACAAATGGAAATGCGTGGGGATTATTATTTCAATTTGCCTTCCTCTGTGGATGCCCCTTTTATTTTTAAAATGAGAATTTTTAGGTTTAATTTTTTTTTAATTGATGTGAAATTTGCTACCTTACCTGTAGGGGAGAACTGAAATTGAGGGTGTTTGAGAACTGGGTGCTGAGTGTAATATTGGGGCTTAAGAGCAGATAGGTATGATGAGGCTAGATAGTAATGTTGGGGCTTGAGAGCAGGTAGGTATGATGAGGCTAGACAGTAATATTGGGGCTTGAGGGCAGATAGGTATGATGAGGCTAGACAGTAATGTTGGGGCTTGAGAGCAGATAGGTATGATGAGGCTAGACAGTAATGCATAATGAGGAACTTCTTGACGTTTACTGACCATATGTTTTTAGGGACATAAAATGAAGGAATAATAGATGAACAGGCAGACAGACAGGCAATATGAATAAGAAAATGAGAAATTCATACAAAATTTTAGTTTTAAAATCAGAGAAGGGAACAGATGATGTGGGACACCTAGGCTTAGACAGAAGGACTGTATTAAAAAGTGTCATAGAGAAGTAGGGATTTTTGGAAGTGAAGAGTATTCGGATGGCTCAGGATAGTGACAAGTGGCAGGGTTGTAGTACCACATTAGTAACCCTTCCAGTTCCTTATATGTCCTTGCTCTCTGAGCAGCTGGTCGCTCCTGAATAAATACTCAGTTTCAGTGACTTGGTTAGTACCATCCTCTCACATGTTGCCATCTGAGTGCATAATTTAAATCCTTCAGGGTGATGGAATGCAGGGACACATGTTTGGATCATTAGCCATGTTACAGTGGAGAGAACTGAGCACTAACAAGACTGTAGGCAATTTATGTTACATTTTGTGGGCATTTCGAATGTGAGAGTGTATGAATTAAACTAGTAGAGAAATAGCTATATATTAATTACCAACTTGATGCACCGATTATTACTTATTTATTTATAAAATATTATTCCTCTACATGTTTCGAGCCATAAATGCTCATCTTCAGGAGAATACATTGTATACATGCAGCATATGGTACTGTCACTCTCTGTAATAGCTCATGGTGGCCAGTCGGTACACAGCGTGTACACGCTGTGTACCGACTGGCCACCATGAGTTCTCGTAGACAGTGACAGTACCATATGCTGCATGTATATGATGTGTCCTCCTGAAGATGAGCATTTATGGCTCAAAACGTGTAGAGGGATAATATTTTATAAATAAATAAATAATAATCGGTGCATCAAGTTGGTAATTAATATATAGCTAATTCATGATGCACAGTCAGAGAAATATCAAGTTAGTAAAGAAATGTTAATATTCTGATCTTTAAAAAGGATGCTGTATGTTTGCAGTTGTTACATCACAGCATTTAACTGTAGGTTGCACAGTTGTGCAATAAAAGCATCCTGGTTATCTGTTCTAATTACGATTGCCGTAATACACGTGCAGTCTCAAGATGTGAGAAGTTCTGTTAAAGATCATAGTAACATGGTAACATGTACAGAGTCTTCATGTGAAGTCTTACAGCAGTGGTTTTGCACAGGACCCATCATCTCCACATCCTAACGGTGAACATCCCGGGGACATCCGAGAGAATGGGGAGAAAGGTGGCCTAGGCAGCATCAAATCAGAGCGCCCACCTAGTCGGAGTGGATCCAGCTCCAGCCGCTCCACTCCCTCCCTGAAAAGTAAAGATGTAAGATCTCGGCACCTATGTGCAGGTCCCTCATCGTCACAGAAATCATATTCAGGGTTATGGCAGTTATGGTTTCTATGGGTAGTGTTCATTGTGCATTGTTCTGAATCATGATGCCCTCTAGCTTTGTAGGTTATGGAGTGTGCTGGCCCTATCTTTGCTTGTGAAGGAGTTGAGCTAGGAAGAAACTGAAGTGAATTTTTGGGAGCAGATGGATTGTTACATGTGCAGGTTGTGCAGAATGTGGATAACTAGAACCAGAAGTTGGGAGGGGACAGATGTTGGTCTTTGTCAGTTTGAACTGTGGAATAGGAAAGTTAAGGGTGGAAAGAGAATGAGAAATGGCCTTTTGGCCCAGATCAAGATCTGTCCGTTCTCACCTTCTGGTTCTGACTGGCCACGTTCGTTGCACTGTTCCCATGTAATGAACACCAGTCTCTTTGAAATTACCTATTCTTTGAGTCCTGAAGATTGAGGCAGGCTTATTCCTCTGAAATGTCAGTGTCAGCCTATACAGCCATATGGTATTAAAACCCGGTATATGACCATTATGTTTCCAATTTGTCTGTGCAGGTCATAGTATTTTCTACATTCTGCAAACAGATATTCATCAATGATAAATTGTCCTATATGTTATATTTCTGGCTCTCCCTCATGGAACCATGTGCCCTGAGGTTGACTCAGCCTCTGAAAGTGAGTACCAGGGATTTCTCCTGGGGTCAAGGCGGCCGGTGCTTATGGCTGATGACCTACCACCCTTGTAGTGCCAAACTTCAAGAAAATCTGGGGCTTTAACCTCCCCGGGACCCGTTGAGCCACATCGGCCTGTTGTGGGATGACCTTCACCTTTATATGTTTTATTTCTGGATCTGGAATGTAGGCCTGGCAGTTGTGCAGATTAAAATAACACTGAATAAGTTTCAAGGCGGTTATTCTGATAGTGGGATGTTTGACACTTACTGTGTATGAACATAAATATTAGTAACATGAACTTGTAACTAGCCAGACAATGTTGCTGTAGATTGAAGTCTTATGGGGTGTGGTGCCATGCCATAGCAAGTAGCTCCCAACATTGTGAACGATGGTAGTATGCTCATCTTCATGGTTAAGCAATCCAAGAAGAAAACAAGCTGTATTTCATCGTGGACTGCATGACACTGGGACCAACTTGCCCAACATATCAGTGTCAGATCCCAGAAGAGTTCACCCTTCAGCAACACCACCGTTAGAACCTAAAATCATGCAGATAGTGTGCTGTTTACTTTCATTCTGGTTTCTGTTGCATGTATGATACCCAAATTTAGACAGTTTTATCTGGGCCAGTTTTTGCTAGGGTTTCCGTGGGTATCACTATATGTGGAGTTTAACTACCCTATATTCATGTTAACATACTCAGTGATGAAGGTTGCCTGAAGTATGTTTAATCTTTCAAAACATCAGGAACAACTCAGCATCACATCCCAGAAGACCCGAGTCCTCGCATTCTTTGTTAACTATTAATATTCTGACTAGTGGACATAACTTAAATACTGAAACTAGTGTATGTCACAATTGTGGTAAATATCTTTAGAGCAGCATAATTTAGTATATCACTTTAGTTAGTAAGCAAATCTCATTTCCTACAAGGATAAGTAATAAACAGTGCAACACTTCTACCCCTAAACAACACTTCACAGTTCTAACTGTTGTTAATGAAATGTGTGAGAAGTGGTTTTTGAGAATGTGCTGTAAATGGCTGTAACGAATATGTATGTCCATATTCTGCAAGACGTCTCTCTAAATGCTGCTCAGTGAACTGTAATTAAATCTACATTCTCTGAAACTCGTCACTGAAAGGTTGCTATAAACAGCAATGCTACTGTTTGTCGCTGTCCTGTATATCAGGGGCTCCAACCTGTGGCTCATGGGTTGTTAATTTTATTTGCATTTCTCTCTCATGTTACATTGATTACAGAATGTGGCCTGGCTTTGTGTTCAAAATTTTTGTTGATTTAAAGAGTTAAAAGATATATGTTGGCATGGCCTTAAATCTCAAGGTTTGCTATCCCCAGACTGTAACATACAGCACATGTCAGCAAAGAGCTGAAATGCAAAAATGTAACATCATTCATTTTGGTTATTGATGTAGGTATTCTTAAAAAAGTGTTTAATTCTAAAGAACATAACATCTTTTACTGCTTAAAATTATATACCGTCTGCCTTAAATTTCAAAATTATCCATTTATTTCATGTATGATTTGAGTTTGAGACCCTTGTTGCAGTGAGTATGAAATTTCTGCTGAAAGACTGTGGTTGTGCTTACTGCGTTTGGTGTCCTTTTCACAACACTGACTACTTTTCAGTGCAAAATTGCCTATTGTGTACACAGGATACACTGCTCCCTTCATATGTCTAAAAGTTCTGTATGTCTCGCAGGGTAGATGGAAATGCAGTTTTGATATCAGTATCCTTTTGGTTCCGTGGTCCACATGCCACCTTACCATCATAATAAACTTCAGTTTACAGCATTTACATCTAACATGTGGTAAAACTTCGACCTGCAGGGCAGTTTGTAATGCTTGCACTTACATGACGCACATACCAAACAACTTTCAAACTGCAGTATACTGCATTTAGTATAAGGTGAGCGCCATGCCAACATGCAGAGTAGGTTTGCCTGTTTTCCGAACCTAAAACAGTTCAGTGAGTGGCATTTAAAAGCTGCAGTGTCAGTGCAAAAACAATTTTGTGTGATAAAGTCCTGCAGAATTTTCCATATTTAAAATGAGTATTGGAAATGTCCATTGTCATGCATGTCAGTCTTCAGTGAGGACATTAGAAACAAGCCATCTTCTGAAGTTACTTTTTGGTGCAACATTTTGCACTGCAGCTGTAAGTTTTATGTATGCATTAAGGCCTAGTATATTAATTGGTTTAATGCAGAGCATCTCATTTCTAGCTTTATGGTGGAAGAGCTGATGATATGTGGACTTTCATCACAGACAGCCATACCGATAACCAGCAAGGTCACTTTAAGTTAGTCTGTAACATCTCTTAGGCAGTAGCGTTCTTTATTCAAATTTCACGGTGTTCTGAGGCACTGTGTTCAACAAAAAACTCACTTTTTAAAAGGACTTATTTCTGATCTGCAGGTATGGCATACATTTTTTTTTTGCACTGCTGAATACATTTTCTTATACAGTAAAAGGGCGTATTGATAGGTTGATCAACTGCTGGAAGTCATGTTTTCCAGCCAATTGTATTGATTCCTGCTGAAGTTCAAATTTTGTGGGTTTTTTAAATAACTTTTCATATTGTGATCTGGGGTCTGGCACCATGTAGTCTGT
>Ga0209628_10001887_pt1 | contig 13926 bp, 13 predicted proteins | sample TergutCu122P4_FD_187285 | JGI IMG/M metagenome (GOLD analysis project Ga0209628, IMG submission 187285) | Cubitermes ugandensis P4 segment gut microbial communities from Kakamega Forest, Kenya - Cu122 P4 (SPAdes) (version 2) | ecosystem: Host-associated > Arthropoda: Insects > Digestive system...
TATAATAATCAAGGTATTGAATTTCATCAAGGCAAATTGTGTTTTGGTGAAAAATATCTTGAAATTTCAAATTTCTATACAGATAATCCAACAAGAATTGCTGAACCCAATAGTTTACTTTTATGTGTCAGAGCACCAGTTGGAATAGTTAATATAACTTCAAGAAAAATATGTATTGGTAGAGGGCTGAGTGCAATACAAGTTCCTAATGAAATGGATATTCTTTTTGCTTATTATTGGATAAAAACATTAGAAAACGTATTCGTTCAAAAAGCAACAGGTTCAACATTTACAGCAATATCTGGCGACATTGTAAAAAATGAATTGATACCACTTCCGCCTTTAATGGAACAACAACGAATTATCTCTCAAATAGAGCAAATTTTTGCTCAATTGGAAGAAATCGAAAAATCTACCAAGTAACAACCTTGTCCACAACGCTTTGTTGTTCGCTTGCTGTTCGTCGCAAATAAATGCGAGTAGTTTCAATGCTTTCATGTCCCATTAAGTCGGCTAAAAAAGCAATGTCGTTGAATTTTTCCAAAAAGTTTTTTGCAAAACGATGGCGAAAAGAGTGTGGATAAATCACTTTAGTGTTCAATCCGTATTTTTGGGCAAAATATTTGAGTTGTTGCGAAATACCTCTTGCTGTAATTCGCTCGCCAAAACGATTGAGAAAAACATATCCCGAAACAAGATTTTTCTTTCTCAGCCACTTATGGGCTTCTTCTCGTAATCTTATTGGAATGTAAAGCCTGCGAACTTTTCCGCCTTTGGTGTACATGTCCAAATAACCGATTTCGATATGTTCCGCTTTGATTTGCAGTAGTTCACTTATGCGAGCACCTGTAGCAGCAAGAAACCAAACCACGTAATACCAATCTGCATATCCATCACTCTTGAGTTTAGTTTTCAGAAATTTGTAATCGGCATTGCTGATTACATTTTCGAGAAAGTTTTTTTGTTGAACTTTAACAAACTTGAGTTTCAGACGTTCCTTGCCTGTAAATTCAAGAAACTTGTTCAATGCCTGCAATCGTAAATTAACCGTTTGCGGTTTAAAATGCTCAATCAGCCAACCTTTGTAAGCTAATAGATTTTCTTTGTCAATCTTCTCATAGTGAGTCGTGAAATGATTGATTGTCCATACATAAGAAGTGACTGTACTTTTTGACAAGTCGTTCTTCTCCAAGAATTTTTGAAATGTTGTTGCCATATTCTTTTGAATTTTAAAAGTTTATGGCCACAAAATTATCTTACTCGTATGGCTTATAAATTATTTTGTATTGAATCCAATGTTTGAAAAATAGACTCAATTTTTTGGACAATGCGTTTTTGTTCTGTGAATGGTGGTAGTGGGAAATATGTTTCTTTTATAACGTTTTTCCCAACTCGTTGTTGCCCAACAGCACCTGTAAAACAACTAATTCCATCATTAACGAATTTATCTGTTTTTACAAACCACAATAAATATCCAGATAAAACAATGTCATTTTTAGGGCGTAATATATGTAATTCTGTTGTTCCTGCACCAAAATCATTTTTTAAGTTTTGAAAGACAATAGATTTTCGATTTTCAAAACACGGTGTTATTTTGGCAATACCTACATCGCCTTCTTGAAAGTGAGTAAATCCTTTTTTTACTGCTTCCCATTTTCTTATCTCACAGGTGTGTTTATTGCTGAAATTATCTGAAATTAAAGTCATTGGAATAAATGAAACAAGGAGTTCATCGTTCAAGATATTTTTGGGATTAAAATCAAAAATTTCTCCCATCTTACACCACACCCAATTTTTCGGTATCTCAAACGGATAATGCGAAATGTCGGCAGGTGTCTGCTTCGTCTTTCGCTCATTGCAAATTCGTCCCAGAAGTGCAGATGCCGGCTCATCGTTCGGGTCTTGAGGAACAAGTTTGCCTCGTATTGCAAGATCAAGTACTTTGCTTCTTGTCTGCTTTATGAATTGGGAGAGAGAAAGTTTACTTTCTTCGACTTGATCAATAAGGGCGAAGCATCGTTCGATCTTTTGCACTATGCGCTGTTGCTCTTGTAGAGGCGGAATAGCTAATAGTGTTTTCAGCGAAGTTTCAATAGATAGTTTAGGCTGTGCAACTTGGTGAAAACGAGAGCTAAATTGCTCTTGAATAAATTGAGAGGAAAGGCAATACAACAAATAATATTTATCAATGCTCATTGAAGTTAATTTGACAGCATTTTCCGTCAAGCTCATTCCGTCAAACATTGGTGGTACAATCCCGACTGTACCTATTGTTCCCGCAATGGTCAGATACAGATCATCTTTGCCGATAGTGTAATTTTTTATCGCCTCAAAAACATCATCATCAATATACTTTAATTCATCTGCAAGAATTGTGTTCTTTTTCATATCCGTAACACGAATATAAATATGATTTGTTTTTTCCGGTGAAAAAGTTTTACCTAACGGAATACGCTTTCCGCCTTTTATTTGACAAGTTTCTCCCAACTTCACCCACACCCACCCCTCCGGCACCTCAAACGGCACCTTCTTATAAGGAAATGTATCGTTTTCTTTTTCTTTCTTATCTCGCTTGATTTTACCTTCTTTAATCAAGCGTTCTTTTTCCTCTCGAATTCGTTCTAACAAAACCGAGGCCGGTTCATCGTTGGGGTCTTGTGGAACAAGTTTACCACGTATGGCGAGGTCTAATACCTTTTGCCGGAGTTTCTTTGTATCCATTAGTCCATCAATTTTTTAAGGGTTTCGGTATCGGGCAATGCTTTTGCAATTCTATAGGTAAGGTTTTTAAATCAGGCTTTTCGAATTGGTTCGTCAGTGTCGAACCAATTAAGTTAGATTGTTTCCGAATATCCATACTATTCATCAATCCCTCCTATTAGTTTTTGCAATTCAGATATGGCGGAAGAGATGTTTTTGCTTTTTTCTTCCATCATCGTCATCAGTTCATTAAGTGAATAATCTATTGAATCTTCGCCCGATTTCAGCCAAGTTATGTCAAGGCTTGTTTTATCGCGGGCGATAATTTCTTCGTAACTGTATTTTCGCCAACGTCCATTGGGATTGTCTGCCGAATAAGTTTCGATGCGATTATGGCGATTTTCGGTATGGTAGCATTTTACAAAATCATCCAAATGGTAACGTTGAATGGGATTGGTAGCCAAAGTATGTTTCACACTTGTCCGATAGTCGTAATACCACACCTCTTTGGTTTTTATTCCTTTTGAGAAAAAGAGAACGTTTGCTTTGACACCATTAGCATAAAAAATACCGGTAGGTAAACGCAGGATGGTATGTAAATCGAAATCGTTTAAAAGTTTTTTGCGAACAGTTTCACCGGCGCCGCCCTCAAACAAGACATTGTCGGGAAGAACAACTGCCGCTCGTCCTCCATTTTTGAGCATCAACATCATGTGTTGTAGAAAATTCAGCTGGTTGTTATTGGTAGAAACGTATAAATCGCCACGCATGGACGAAATATCGGTAGAACCGGCAGGACGAGTGCCAAAAGGTGGATTGGCTAAGATAACATCAACTAATTTTTCTGGTGACTTTTCAAGAGAATCGCAACATGTTATTGGACTTTTATCTGTTCCAATTTCATGCAGGTACAAGTTCATTGAAGCAAGAGTAACCACAAGTGGCGTAATGTCGTTCCCCGATAAAGCGTCGTTTTTCAAAAAACGAAGCTTATCTCTGTCGTTACTTTGCTTTTTCATGTGGGTAAATGCTGCTAATAAAAAACCCCCTGTACCACAAGCAGGGTCAGCCACAGTCTCAGTGATCAACGGATTGGTAACATCGACCATGGCATTGATAAGTGCACGTGGAGTAAAATATTGGCCTGCACCGCTTTTCTTGTCCTGACCATTTTTTTCCAAAATGCTCTCGTAAATAGAGCCCTTTAAATCGCCATCCATCGAGAGCCAATTCTCTGCATCAATCAATGCAATCGCACGCTTTAATAAAACAGGTTGTTCTATCTTATTATACGCTTTCGTAAATATGGTTCCAATCAGGTCGTCTTTTCTACTTAACGTCCTTAAAGTATCTTCATATTGACGAAGCAAATCGAGTCCATCTAAAGCAATCAACTCTTTCCATCCATAACCTGCCGGGATAGCGCTTGGAAAGCCTAAATCTACTTTCTCATTGTCCATCTTCAGGAATAAAAGGTATGTTAACTGGGTAATATAGTCAGTAAATCCTACGCCTGCTGCTGCAATGACGTCGGCTAAGCTCCACACTTTTTTTGTAAGAGATTGCTCGGAGGCGTGATTGTTTTGTTTGGACATAATCAAACGATATTTTTTTAATTGGTAATTGCTTATCCGGCTTTCAACATCCACCCACTTAACGACCATAATACCTCATCAACCGTTTTTTTAGAGCCAAAATTCTGTATCAATTGCGCAAACACGGTTATATTCTCCTCCCGTAATTCTTTATTGGTATAAGTCCCATTAGATACGATATACCCTACAATTTGCCTCATGATCTCTTTTTGTTTTTCATTCAAAGGTCGTTGGTGTTGGCCGCACCAAAGTTCAAAGCGCTGGGCAGCTATGGAGGGAAGAGATTTTAATTCAGGTATTGTTCGGAACGCATAACGTACTAACTGAATTAAATTGGTTAGTGCATCTTTTTCGTTACTATCTTTCAATGACACCACCTCCTTTGGATTAATAATAGCGTATGCATTCCACAAGAAACGTGCGTTGAAACGAGCATGGACAGAATTCAGCTTTCCCTCTAAATCTTTCAATAATGTATATGTTATCGGCTCTCCCCGATTATTGTAGATGATACGTAACGCTTCGATTTCGTCCTTATGGTTTTCTATATACTCTTCAAATGCTTTGGTAGAAGAACGTGCTTCTTCTAACGAAAACCCTTTCATAATCAGTGTGTCTTCCCCTGGCATCAATATTTTTACAAAACCTGCATTAAGCACAAGCAGGAATTTCCTTGCAGGTGGATTGTTTGCCAACAATCGAACTAAGACTTTTCGCTCTTCATTTGCCCCGTTAGCATGAACAAATGGTGGTAATGAATCATTCTCGAGTGCATTAAAAATGCTCACCGCTAAGTCATATATGGTTGTTTGTGTTAAACAGGCAAACTCGTTTCGTTGTTTTTCGTTGCTTTTATGATTAATCCGCGAAAGTCTGCTTGCCAGTAGCCGCAAATGGTCGTCGGGAAGAAAACCATGGGTGATTTGTTCTAAAAGGTGTTCAAGAGAAATAACAAGAGGGTTATCAGAACCGCCTATAAGCGGGACACTCATCTCATGCTCGGTAACGCCAACGGCATCGATTAAATAGAAAAGGTCTTTACTGATCGCATTGGGGGTAACATTGCGTAATTGTTCATCGCCTATAGTGCGTACGCCGCGTCCCCGCATTTGGGTATAGAGTATTTCAGAATCCACATCACGCATAAAAAGCAACACCTCAAGCGATGGGACATCGGTTCCTGTTGCAACGAGCGTAACTGTAACAGCAATCCGAAATGTTTTGTCATTATTAAATCTTCGAATCAATTCTACGCTGTTCCCCGATGAATAGGTTATTTTTTGTACAAAATCGTCTGATTGGCCTGGGAACACTTCTCTTTTTAGGATATCGACGATATTGGTTGCATGCGCATCACTTTTAGCAAAGATTAATGTTTTGGGAATATATTCCCAAAGTGGTTCTCGTTCAGGAAATAAATCAGAATAGATAGATTTTTTAAAATGTTCCAATATCAACTTGATTTGCGCCGGATTAACCACCGAACGATCTAATTCGCTGCTTGCATAATCAACAGGTTCATCCAATAAATGATATGAAGATTGCCCAGTATAGTTCGCAAACTCCTTAATTTTCTCATTTTTAGCAATTATCCCGCCATGTGTAGAGGCTTCTGTCTGTATACGAAAAGTACGGTAATCCAAATTAACACCATCGGCAATTGATTTTTCGAGCGTGTAGTTAACGACCCGATTATTGTTAAAAAAAGCCAATGTTTCTGGTATAGGCGTTGCTGTCAATCCTATGATTTTGGCTTTGTTGAAGTAAGTTAAAACTTCTTGCCAGCGTCCATAAATTGATCTATGACACTCATCAACAATGATAACATCAAAAAAATCTGTGGATAGAGATACGTTGTCTCCTAATTCTACTTTCTCTTCTTCATCAGATTCGCGTCCTTCTTCGTTATCATCATCTTCAGTTACCTCTTGCCCAGTCAATACAGCAAAAAGTCTTTGGATTGTAGAAATTACAACGTTAGATTCAGGAGGTATAGTACCCGATTTTAATCGTTCGGTTATAAAAATAGTGTTAAAAGGGTCGCCTGTTTCGGTTAATCGGAATTGCCCAAAAGCTCCTTCTGCCTGTTTTCCCAAGTTATTCCGATCTACCAAAAAAAGAACTCTTCGCACGTGTGTGTAAGAAAGTAAGCGATATGCAAACATGCAGGCTGTAAAAGTTTTTCCTGCTCCTGTTGCTAAAACCATTAAAGCTCGCTGTTCTCCAAGTCGCAAACTGTTTTCTAATCCTGTGATAGCTTCTATTTGACATTGTCGTAAACCCTTAGGAGAAAGATAAGGAAGCCCTGCGTATTCACTTGAAAGATTGGCCATTTTTGCCATCTGTCTGGGTGTATGCATTTTTTGTAACGGTTCATATTCTGAATCCATAATCCTTGTATCTTTAAATAGCAATTCCGTTCCATTAGAAAGATAGACAAAGGGCAATGGATTTTGCCAACATTGATACCATTTTAATAACTTTTTTGTGTAATTTTCAGCTTGTTTGGCAACTATGTATGACAAGTTACTATTCTCTTTTTTTGCTTCCAATACCCCGATGGCTTTTCCATCCAAAAATAACAAGTAATCGGCTTCCATGTTTCCATCCAACAATCCTTCTTCAATAGCCACAGCAGACACAATGGGAGAAAATTCTTCCCTGCAAACTACTTTCCATCCAGCATCTTCCAATTTCTGGTTAATGATTTGACGGGCTTTTTCTTCTGGTAACATATTCGATATAAATTCATTGCTTTTAAACTTCTGATATTGCAAGAATATCAGAAGTTGCAAAAGTACAAAAAAACACATGCCGTTATTGTATTTTAATCAAAACTCCTATCTTTGCAAACAGATATTTATGCAACATGGCTTTCCGCATCACTTTCTTTAGAATGCCCAAACCAAGGCGTTTCACTTATACACCTATCTATTATGATCCTATTAAAGAGCGAATAGACGAGGCGCGTGCGCGTGTAGCCAAGGAAGAAGAAGAGAAGGCTCACGTGAATGAAAGGCGGAATTATGCTCCTGGGCAAATTGTGCGCGGTAGCTTTTTAAAGTCGTTTGACGAAAGACGCCGCCCTGCCGGCAACAGTACACTCATCCGCGTGGTTATCTACCTCACCGTTATTGTACTTTTTCTCTTCTTTTATTTTTTTACGGATGGAATGTCTCTCCTATTCAGAGGATTACACCATTCCGCACCCTAAATCAATCCGGAGTTCATGATTCGTATCCTCCCCGAACACATTGCCAACCGTATTGCTGCCGGCGAAGTGGTGCAGCGTCCTGCTTCTGTAGTAAAAGAGTTGCTTGAAAATGCTGTAGATGCGGGCGCTGCCAAAATCAGCCTGATTGTGGAAGATGCGGGGCGCACACTGATTCAGGTGGTAGATAACGGTTGTGGGATGAGTGCAGCAGAGGCAAGGGTCGCGTTTGAAAGACACGCCACCTCTAAAATCAGTAGGGCGGAGGATTTGGAGTGTATCCAAACGTTCGGATTCAGGGGCGAAGCGTTGGCAGCCATTGCCGCGGTGGCGGATGTGACTTTAAAAACACGGCAGGCACACGAAGAGACAGGTACACAAATCCGTATTCAAGGCTCCAACTATTTGGAAGAGATGCCCGTTGCCACTCCTGTAGGAGCCAATTTTGAAATCCGTAACCTCTTTTACAACGTACCTGCACGCAGGAAATTCTTAAAATCAGACGCATCGGAATATAAACACATTGTAGCAGAATTCACTCGCATCGCCATCTGTAGGTGTGATATTGAATTTAGGTTGATACAAAACCAACAAGAGTTTTTTCACCTCCCTCCGGCAAAGCTCAAACAGAGACTAATCAAGCTGTTGGGAAAAGAGATGAATCAGGAATTGGTAGACTTTGAGGTCAATAGTTCTATCGTAAAAATATCTGGGTACATTGGAAAACCTGAAGATGCGAGAAAGAGCGCCGGAAATCAATTCTTCTTTATCAATGGACGTTTTTTTAAAAGCGCTTACTTTCAACGCGCCGCTCTTAATGCATACGAACGGCTGATTCCCGAAAAGAGTTATCCATCGTGGTGCATCTTTATGGAAGTAAATCCAGAAGAGGTCGACGTGAATATCCATCCTGCCAAAACCGAAGTAAAAGTGGAAAACGAACAGATGATTTTTCAAATTTTACATTCTGCTGTTCGGGAAGCGCTGGGGAAAAACGCTTTTGGGCCAAGCATCGATTTTGATACGGAGGGAATGCCCGCTATTCCTCCATTAAAACGAAACCTCTTTGCTGCGCCCCCCAAAATGAATTACGACCCTCTTTTCAACCCTTTTAACGAAGAGTCATTAGAACAAACGCCACAAAAACAAAAGCCCTTTCTTTACGATACCACACCCGAAATCTTTTCTCCTGTCAATCAGCTACCAGCCATTCAGCCACAAGTTTTCTCGTTTAAAGAGAAGTACCTCTTAACCCCCGTTAAATCGGGGTTGATGATTATCCACATCCAAAGAGCGCGTCAACGGATTCGCTACGAATATTACCTCAACCTATTGATGAACAACAGACAAGAAAGCCAACAAACACTCTTTCCACAAAATCATCATATTAATCCTGTTGCCGTGATGATGCTCGAAGAGGTGCGGGAGGAGTTGTTGCAAATGGGATTTGATATTCGCCCAACCGGAAAAGATAACGTTACAGTATATGGACTGCCTGTTGGCTTTTCAACCCAAAATGAAGATGTCGCATCTATGCTCGACAACTTGGTTACACAACTTGACGAACAAATGGCAGCGTTGCGCGAATCGAGTGCTCACTGTGTGGCTCTCTCTCTCTCTGTTGCTGAATGTCGTTCCGTTGCTAAAACAGTAAAACCCGATGAAGCCATGCAGCTTGTTGATAAACTGTTTGCCTGCTCCCAACCTGCAATCTCTCCTCTTGGAAAGAGGTGCATGCACATCATCCCCATGGAAGAACTTGATAAAATGCTTCAATAAACATATCCGGACTATGAATTACTATCCAAGCAGAAATCCCCTTGCCAATATGCCGCCGGTTGTCAAAAACGTTTTGATGATTAACGTGGTGATGTTGTTAGCAACCTACATCTTTGCCGATGTGATGTACCAGAAGTTAGGGCTTTTCTACCCCGCTTCCCCCCTGTTCCGTCCTTACCAGTTCATTACGCACATGTTCATGCACGGGAACTTTGTGCATCTCTTCTTTAATATGTACGCTTTGTGGATATTTGGATGCGCACTCGAATATGTGTGGGGAAGTAAACGTTTTTTTCTCTTTTATATGGTCACAGGTTTGGGCGCCGCCGCTTTTCATATTTTTGTGCTTTGGCTCACTTCCTTATCCATTCCAACAAACTCTATGGCTTATTATCAGCTACTTGCAATGCCAACTGTAGGCGCTTCGGGCGCTATTTACGGCGTACTCCTTGGGTACGGTATGCTTTTCCCCAACAATGTATTGCAACTCATATTTCCACCTGTGGCCTTAAAGGCAAAGTGGTTTGTATTAATTTTTGGCGCCCTTGAGCTCATCTTGGGCCTCACCGACCGCGGTGGAAATGTGGCCCATTTTGCCCACTTAGGCGGGATGATTTTTGCTTTTCTTTTAATACGATTCTGGCGGAAAAGAAACAACACACTCTACTTCTAAAATGAACAAATCTAACATATTATCGAAGATTTTCTTCCGGCCATGCACCATCCTCTTTGGCATTTCCTTAATTATTTCATACTGTTCAGTATACATCAATCCCATTCACTTCTGGATCCCTGCATTTTTTGGGCTCTATTTTGTCCCTTTGGTGATTATAAACGCCCTTTTTCTACTTGTTGCGCTCCTGAAGCGTTCCAAAATAGCCTGGATTCCCTTCATCTCCCTGTTGCCCACCCTGCTTTTTGCAGAACTCTTTGTGCGCTGGGGCGCAGTAGAAGAGGTTGGCTCTGGTCTATCCATCAAGATTGCTACCTATAACGTATGCAATTTCCAAGGTTACGGAAAAAAAACCCGCGAAGAGACCGTCACAGAGATCCGCCGCTTTTTAGACAGGGAGCAGATAGATATTGTTTGTATGCAGGAATTTTTCTGCCTTGATACCGGTATTGTAGGCGAATTGTTTCCTTCATTCCCTTATCATTTTTTTTATCAAAAAGATATCATTAATCCTTATCAGAATAACATTATTTTTAGCCGATATCCCATTAAACATGCCGGAGTGTTGCCATTTCCCGACAACCAAAGAAGTTGCATATATGCCGATTTTAATCTTCACGGGCGGGAATTTCGAGTATACACAACACATTTTCAGTCTAATAACATCTCTTTAAATGCAATTGTAGACCGTATACGGCACTATCAGGAAGTCCCTGATGAAATTATTCAAGCGCACATGCGTATTCGCGACGCTTTTCTTATTCGCCCGCGCCAGGTGGAGATTATCGACCAACACTTGAATACCGTTACCAAACCCTATATCCTTTGCGGCGATTTTAACGACACCCCAGTCTCCTATACCTACCATAGTTTGCAAAAGAGACTGTCGGATAGTTTTCGTAACGCCGGAAAAGGATTTGGCGCCACTTTCCGCTATCTTTGGCCAGCACTCAGGATTGACTATATCCTATACAGTCAACCTTTTGCCGCTAAAGCCCATGTAACGAAGAGAGTGCCTTTTTCTGATCACTATCCCGTTATCACAGAACTTATTATTTTATGACAGCAGAATTACGCTACCTATCAAACAGCCAAGAAGATACCCAAAAAGTAGCACAAAAAATAGCCCGTTTATTCTCTGCTGGTGATATCATCATCTTACACGGAGATCTGGGAGCAGGAAAAACCTGTTTCGTAAAAGGATTTACAAAAGGTTGTCAATCTACAGATTGTGTTACCAGCCCTACCTTTAGCCTTGCCCATTTTTATAAATCCAATGTAGTTGATATTTTGCACATTGATCTATACCGGATTGAAACCGTTGATGAGTTTAACGATCTGGGATTGACCGACTATTTTGACCAATCGATCGTGTTGATCGAATGGGGAGAAAAATTTGCGGCCTGTTTTGAAGCATATATAACCATCTCATTTGAAATAACCGGCGATAACACCCGCACCATCACTTTTACAAGCAACGCGGATAAATACGACTCTTTGATAAACATTTTAAATAACGGGTTTTTATGTTAACAGTGGGAATCTCTACATCATCGGGTCAATTCGCCTTAGTGATTGGCAAAAACGGCAATGTTTTTTTTGATTCATCAGAAGAGTATGGGGATGATGATCATGAATTAAATGAAATGCTCTCTGCCGGATTGGAATCTTGTAATCAGAAAGTGAAAGAGATCACTCGGATAGTGGTAGATATTGGTCCGGGAGGTACCAGCAGGGTGAGAACGGGAATTTCTTTTGCTAATGCCCTCGCTTACAGTTTGGGCATCTTTGTGTATCCTGTTTCGTCTATGGAATTGGCCGGAGTTGATGCCGGAAGCAAATATGGCTTGCCTGTTATCTATTCTGTTAAATCTATAAAAGGCAACGCTTATATTGGTTTGTATCATCATCAACTCCGCTCTATTCAATTTGGAGATATTCATGATATTGTTCCGTCATTAGTTAGTGATATTGATGAGTTTGTGGTGGCCGGTTTTCATCAGGAAGCCATCATGGGTTTGGCCTCTTTAAAAAACAAAAGGATTATCAACAGTTTAATCTCTTATGGTGATGCAAAACTATTGATAGAAAAAAGCGATCTGTTTATGGAGAAACCGTGTGGTTTTCCAGTGTATGCGCAACCTGTAACCGAAAAAACAATCTAATACGATGCTTGATAAAACAGACGAAATCGTTCAAACATTGCAATACGGAGGAGTTGCACTAATAGCTACCGATACCGTTTATGGTTTAGCCGCTTTGCCAACTAATGAAAAAGCAGTGGAAAAGATTTACTCATTAAAGTGTCGTCCACGAAAGATGTTTCTTCCCGTGATGGTGGCAGATATGCACGACTTGGAGTTACTTGGATTGGATATCAACGTGAATGCAAAAAAATTATTTCTATCTAACTTAGTACCGGGTGCGATCACATTTGTATTAGGATTTAAAGATGAATCACTAAAACCCTGTTGGTTAGCGTCTAGAGAAGAGATTGCCACAAGAATACCAGATAATGCTCTATTACTTTCTGTTTTAAAAAAGACAGGCCCCCTATTGGTAACGAGTGCAAACAGACACGGACTGCCGGTGACGCAAGCTTACGTGAAGGATATCTTAGAAGAATTGAACGGAGTTCCTGATATCGTCATCGAAGATGGAGCGGGGAAAGAGGTTCCTTCCACCATCATTAATTGTCGTTTTAATCCTCCTGTAATTGAAAGATATGGGCTGATTTCTGAAGATATCATTAATAATATTCTTACCAATGAATGATATCGTCCTGGGAATAGAGACATCGTGTGATGACACCGCTGTTGCTTTGGTAGATGCTCAAGGGAGTATTCTCTCTTCCGTAGTGGCATCCCAGTTACATGTTCATGCCGAATTTGGCGGTGTGTACCCCGAATTTGCCGCCCGCGCCCATATCTCTGCAATCCTGCCTGCTGTACACGAAGCGTTTAAAAAAGCGCAGATTTCGCCAAACGACATCAAAGCAATCGGCATTACCCGCGGCCCAGGTCTGATCGGGTCGTTATTAGTAGGCTTGAATACAGCCAATGGTTTAGGTATGGGTTGGGGTAAACCGGTGATTGGTATCAACCATTTACGGGGACACCTCCGCAGCGCCGATTTGGAGCAGAAAAGGGTTAAATATCCCGCTACCATCTTGTTGGTTTCCGGAGGACATACGCTCCTTGCCTATATGAAAAGCAATGCGGAGATTGAATTGCTGGGCACCACTTGTGACGACTCGGTAGGTGAGTGTTACGATAAGGTGGGACGTATGCTGGGATTAGGTTATCCGGGTGGCCCTGTGGTCGACAGGCTTGCAAAGTCAGGAGTTACTTCTATTCCATTTCCCCGCCCCGTCATCAGCAAGGGATTGGAATTTTCCTTTTCTGGTTTAAAATCGGCGGTGGCCCGTTATATGGATGCCAACCGCGACGCTTTGCATGAAAATATTGCAGCGTCGTTTGTTCAGGCAGTGATGGAGGTGTTGATGAAGAAGTCAGCTATGGCGCTAAAGTCATATCCTTCTCAATCGTTTGTCATTGTAGGTGGTGTGGCTGCCAGCCCTCAGTTGAGGGAGGAGGCCGTCAAACTGTGCCAAACCTTAGATGTAGAGCTGTGTTTGCCCCCCTTGCGCTGGTCAACTGACAATGCCGCGATGATTGCTTTGGCCACCTTTGATTACCTTGATTTATCGATTCTCAAAAAACCAACTGCCGATTTGCATCTTAAAATAAATGATTTCTAAAAGACTGTATCATGCACACCTTTCCTGTCCAGATTCGTTTTAATGACGTCGACCTCTTAGGCCACATCAACAACGTCATCTACGGCCACTATTTTGATATGGCGCGCTACGACTTTATGATGAAGAAATTTAACTTTGTTGACCTGCGCAACGGTCGCTATATCCTCATCATGGTACGTACCGAATACGATTTTATTCAGCCATCTTT
>Ga0209628_10001888_pt1 | contig 13922 bp, 11 predicted proteins | sample TergutCu122P4_FD_187285 | JGI IMG/M metagenome (GOLD analysis project Ga0209628, IMG submission 187285) | Cubitermes ugandensis P4 segment gut microbial communities from Kakamega Forest, Kenya - Cu122 P4 (SPAdes) (version 2) | ecosystem: Host-associated > Arthropoda: Insects > Digestive system...
AGCGATTTTCATATATATTTTCTCCCTAAAAATCCAAATTGCTCGCGTATTTCGCGTTCATTTCGACAAACTCTTTTCTCGGCTCGACTTTATCGCCCATCAAAATCGAAAAAGTCTCGTCGGCAATCATCGCGTCCTCCACGTTTATTTTTAATATGGTTCTTGTTTCGGGATTCATCGTCGTGTCCCATAATTGCTTATCGTTCATTTCACCTAAGCCCTTATATCTCTGCGTCTCGCAGTTGCCTCCGAGCTCGGCTATATACCTGTCCCGTTCTTCGTCTGAAAAAGCGTATCTCTCCTGCCTTCCGCTTTTTGTCGCGACTTTATATAACGGCGGCTGCGCCGCGTATATATGCCCGCCGTCTATAAGCGGCTTCATATGCCTGAAAAAGAATGTAAGCAGCAAATTTTTTATATGCGCCCCGTCAACGTCCGCGTCGCTCATGATGATGATTTTCCCGTAACGCAGTTTATCTATATTAAAATCTTCGCCTATACCCGTTCCCAACGCCTGTATGATCGGGATCAGTTGCGTATTCGCGTAAATCTTGTCAAGCCGGCTTTTCTCGACGTTCAAAACTTTGCCCCTGAGCGGCAGGATCGCCTGAAAACTCGGATCCCTGCCGTCTTTCGCAGTGCCGCCCGCCGAATTCCCCTCGACTAAATACAGTTCTGTCTTTTCGACGTCTTTTTCCGAACAGTCCGTCAGTTTCCCCGGCAAAGAACCGCTCTCGAATACCGATTTGCGCCGCGCGAATTCCCTCGCTTTTCTCGCCGCTTCGCGCGCCCTTGCGGCCATAATCGACTTTTCGAGTATGATTCTCGCATTCGCCGGATTTTCTTCTAAATATTCCGAAAATTTATCCGTGACAAGATTATCGACGAGCGTCCTGATTTCGGAATTGCCCAGTTTCGCCTTTGTCTGGCTCTCAAACTGCGCGTCCTGCAATTTTACCGAAATGATCGCGGATATCCCCTCGCGGACGTCTTCGCCCGATAAATTTTTATCCTCGCTTTTTAATATATTATATTTTCTCGCGTAATCGTTAAACGCTTTTGACAATCCGGTCTTGAACCCCGTTTCATGCGTCCCGCCTTCTATCGTGTGCATGTTATTCGCGAAACTCAGGATCGTTTCGTTATACGAATCGTTATACTGAAAAGCGATCTCCGCGAAAGAACCGTCTTTTTTCCCGGTCAGATAGATCACTTCGCTGTGTAAAACTTCGCCGCGCTTGATTTTATTGATATGCTCGACAAAACTCCTTATACCCCCGGTATAACACAAATAATTATGCCTGTAAATTTTTTCGCCGTTCAATTCATCTTTGGCCGCTATATTTTCATTTTCGCCGCCTACCGGATCAAGGTTTTCGGAACCTTCGATTTTCTCGATCTTTTCTTCTTCTTCGCCGTCTGTGACGTCGCTCGCGATCACCATATCCGCGACGTTTTCCCTCAAATCAAACAATTCTATTTTCAGCCCGGCGTTCAAAAAAGCCTGTTCCCTCATTCTGTTCAAAACCGTCTGGTAATCAAATTCCGTACTTTCGAATATCGTTTTATCCGGCATGAATCTCACATAAAGGCCGTGTTTGTCCGTCTCTTTGCCTTTTACAAGTTCAGACGCCACTTTTCCCCTTTCAAAACGCGCCGTATAAATATGTCCGTCATAATAATCCACAATTTCCATCCATTCGCTCAAAGCGTTGACGACAGACGCGCCCACCCCGTGAAGCCCGCCCGCAATCTTATATCCGCCCCCGCCGAATTTCCCCCCCGCGTGCAGCATGCAGAAAACCACTTCAAGCGTAGGTATCCCCATCTGCGGGTGAATCCCCGCGGGAACCCCTTTGCCGTTATCTTCGACCGCGATCGAACCGTCTTTCTGAAAAATCACGGTGATCTTGTCGCACCGCCCCGCGAGCGCCTCGTCAATAGAGTTATCCACGATCTCATAAATCAAATGATGCAAACCCCTCTGGGAAGTTGTCCCGATATACATGCCGGGACGTTTCCGGACCGCTTCAAGCCCTTCCAAAGCCTGAATATCTTCTTCCGTATATTCGTCGGTAGAATAATCCTCTGGCTTATCTATTTCCGCCGTTTCTATTTGATTTTCAATATTTTCGTTTTTTTCGTTTTTTTCGTTTTCATCTTTCGCGCTAATATTATCGTTCATCATCTAAAAAATAATTCCTCCGAAATCTAAATAATATATTTATAAATACCGTTTATCCACAACTTCAAACATCATATGTCGATAAACGCTGTTTTCAATTTTTATCTGTTTTGTCTGTTTTGTCTGTTTTATCTGTTTTATCAATCTCCGCTTTTTTATTATATTTCGCAAACCGGCTTATAATAAACGCGCCGCCCAAAGCCGCAAAACCCGTGCCCAATCCAAACAGAATCATCGCCAAATAAGCCAATAACGACCAGCCCAACGCGTCAGACGCGCTTTCGGCAATCATATAAAATTCGATCCCGCCGCTCTTTTGATCCGTATATTCGCTGAGCGTAAAATCCACGGTGCACATCGACTGCTTTTCATCGTAAAATCCAAGCGTCACGCCCATTTGCAATAATTCGTTCTCTGTTTTTATGATCTTCTCTTCTATTACCATTAAATCCATGATCGTCCCGCCCTGCGCCTTGATCTCTTTATAGGATTCAACGGATTTTTCCAACGCTTCGCGCTGTGCCAAATACGATTGAAACTCCGCCGTTTTATCGGTTTTATTGACAGAAAAACTCGTAAGCGCGCCAACCGTTTTCAATTCTTCAACCAAAGAATCAAATTTACTCGGCGGAATGCCGACAGAAAGCCATAAAGAACGGTTATGGTCGTTTTCAAGACCGACGGTCTGTTCCATTTGCACCACCCCGTTTAAATTACTGATCGATTTCCGGACCGCAGCCACATCGTTATCAAAATTACAGCTTTTCGCCTTGATGTTCGCAACCATTTCATATTTCTGGTCATAATTGACTTCCAAACCCCCGTCTCCCGCAATTTTCTGTTTTGCCGTCGCAAAATTATTACTGCTGAAACTGAATGAACGGTCACTGTAACCGTAACCGTAATCGTAATACGAAGATGTAATCCCATAAAATCTTGTTGAATAATAATATAAATCATAAATAAACCGCAATACAAAAATCACCGCAAAAACGATCAATAATCCAATAAACAAACGCTTGATCAATTTCCCGTTCATACAAATTCTACCCCCATTTCGATTTCTCAATATATCCCGTCATATTCGACGAAAAATAAATTTTATCCCCTTGAATTAAAATAAAAGATTTCGGCAACGCAGTGATCCCCACAGTTTTTTTATTCTTTTCCGCCCCGCTCAAAAAACTTTTCGTAACCCCCGAAACCGTAGATGTATCAAGATCAAACACCCCGATAACATCTTTCAGCCGCATCGTTTTATTTTTCGTTATCTGAATAAACATTCTATATTTTCTCTTCTCTCTTTCTTTCCCTATCTTATATAAACTTAAACTTCCCATTCTCAACACAGATCATCTTCGATATATGAATGTCTTTCAGCAACTCACTGTTACAGCATGTAATAATAACCTGTCTGTCCGTGAGATTCTTCAAGACAAAGTCCTGCCTCGAATGGTCCAATTCAGACAATATATCGTCCAAAAGAAAAACAGGATATTCGCCGTGCGATATTTTCGATATATCGCCCTCTGCAAGCTTTAACGCCAGAACCGCCGACCTCTGCTGTCCCTGCGAAGCGATCCCCCTCGCGCTTTTATCGTCTATCTCTATATACAGATCATCCCTTTGCGGCCCGTACAAAGTCGTCCCCGCCGCAAGCTCATTTTTGCCGCCGGCCGAAAAAACTTCCCCGTACAATCCCTCGCACATCTCAAAATCATGAAAGTCTTTAAAATCAAAATTATATTTATTGATATTTGAAACATACGAAAGTTTTATCCCTTCTCTGCCATTTGAAAGGCCGTTATAAAATCCCGGGACAATTTCTTTTAGCCTTTCGATATATTCCCCCCTGTATCTTGTTATCGCCGCGGAATATTTCGCGAAATTTTTCGTCCATATATGAAACTGCTTTAATTTTTCTTCGGATTCGCCGGTTTGCCTGATATGCTTTAACAAATGATTTCTCTGCGCCATAATCCTGTTGCAATCGATCAGATAAGACAAATATACAGGCTTGATCTGGCTTATCGCCATATCGATAAATTTACGGCGCATTTCGGGACTGCCTTTCACAAGCCCCAAATGGTCGGGAGTGAACAAAACAGCCCTGAAATTCCCTATGAACTCAACAACTTTTTTTAAAGCGGCATTGTTATAATAAAACATCTTTTTCTTGTCAGTATATAATTTTATATTCATCGAACCGCTTCTGCCCGTCTTATCCGAAACAAATTCAAGCGCCAGATCGCACATCTCTTTGCCAAAACTGATAGACTCAATATTATTCTTCGTCCTAAAACTCTTTCCCTGCGCAAACTGATAAATCGCCTCGACGGCATTGGTTTTACCGTTCGCGTTTTCGCCTATCAAAATATTGATCCCATTTGAAAATTCGATATTGGCCGATTCGATATTCCGGTAATTTTTAAGGCTTATGTTTTTTATCCGCATATTATTTTCTTTTCACAATCTCTTTATCATTCTTTTATTTATTCAAATTCCCGTTGGTATTATGATTCCCGTTTCTCGAACCCTGCATAACCGGCCTGATCTCGTTTTCGACAATCAGTTTTGTCTTGCGCGTATCAGAACTGATATTCAATAAATCGTTCATCACATCTATCATTTTATATCTTGTATCTTTAACGTCCGTCTCCATTAAATCGATTCTGGCATCCATACTGTCCACTTTACTTTTCATTTCTTTTATTTCATTTTCCAGCCTATCCAGTTTCACATCTATATTCGCGAACAACGGTGACAACGCCTCCCTGAGCGCCTGAATAAAATCCTTCTCGTCCATAAAAATAACTCCTTTGCTTATTTGCCTATTTGTTTGTTTTCAAAAAACAATAATTTTTTAACCAAAGCCCTCTTTAAACGAACGAAGTTCGTTTCTGAAAGAGGGTGGCAGCGGCATAGCCGCTGACGGGTGATTGCGTACTCCGTCCTAATCCCTCATGCGCACCGGCAAAACCAAATACAAAAACTTCGCGTTTTCCGTATCCATTGTTTTGCTGACGTCTATTTTCTCTTTCACTTCTTCGGTTTCTTTTTCTTTTTCTTTATTATCTTCTATATTATACGGTAAAATTACCAAAGATTTTGTCGCACTTTCGAGTTTGAGCAAGATTTTTTCTTCGCGGACGGCTTTCAAAGCGTCCAAAAGATATCTGTTATTAAATCCTATTTCCAAATCATCGCCGTAAATCTCGATATCGCATTCATCGCTCAATCTTCCCGACGATGTAGACGGCGTAGTAATATACAATGTCCCGAGATTATCGCTGTTCTCGATATTCACTTCTTCTTTCTTAAAACTTAATTTGACAAGCGTCTTATTTCTATCGTCGCTCAAAATCGACGCTCTTTCAACGCTTTCGGCAAAACTTTTCGTATTCATCACAACCGTAGTTTTCGGATCGATTTTTATAGAACGCCTGTAATCCAAAAATTCGCTTTCGATCAAACGCGAAAAATAAATAATATTATCAAACGAAATAATCACATGCTTTCTCGTAAACTCGATATCTGCCGCTTCTTCTTCGTCGCCTATCAGCTTCAAAAGCTCCGACAAACTTTTCCCCGGAACGATAAAATTCAAGTCAAGGCTGTCGTCCGATATGATCCCGTCAAAACTGCGCCTCAAAGCGAGCCTGTTCCCGTCAACCGCAACGATATTTAACTGATTATTCTTGATTTCAAACAACGCGCCGTTAAGAGACGGGCGCGAATTATTCACCGCAACGGCAAAATGCGATGAAACGATCATATTCTTTAATGTTTTTCTATTGATCTTAAAATTTTTCTCGCCTTTCAATTCCGGCATCAAAGGATACGTGTCGCCGTCCATACCGTGAACCGTAAATTCACTCCTGCTGCCGCTTATCTTAACCGAAAAATTACTGTCGGACGATATAGAAACATCGCCGCTCGGAAGATTTCGAATAATCGACGAAAACTTCACCGCGTTTATAATAATTTTCCCGCTTTCTTTTATCTGTATATCCTCGCCGGATAGTGTCACTTTGATCCCTTTTTCCAAATCATACCCGCAAATCGTCAAAATCCCGTTTTCTTTATCCGCCGATAACAAAAACCCGTCGAGAGCCTGATTCGTATTTTTCGTAGAAACAGCATATAATGCCGGCGTAACCGCTTCGCTTAAAACATCTCTTGCGCAAACAATATTCATAATAAACCTCACTTATATATATTATATTTTTTTATTTTTAAATTTAAATTTATCTATATCTATATCTATATCTATATCTATATCTATATCTATATCTATATCTTAACGCTAAAACTTTCATCTTGCCCTCTTTCCGAAACGAACGTAGTTCGTTTATAAAGAGGGTGCCCGTCGCAACGGGCGGGTGATTCTCCTATTCTTCATCTTCATCCAAAACATGTCCGCCCGCCGAAGCGCGCGCGTTATCACGCCATACCTTCGCGGTTTTTCTTAAATTTTCATCGCCGCCGGTATCGTTCGTCAAATCATCCAAAAATTTTATAACGTCGCCCGTATTTTTTCCCTCGATCAAATTCGCTCCCGCGATACGGTATGACGCATACGTTACGCCGTCCCTTTTCAAACCGTAATGATACTCATGGATCAGCCTGTCAACCGCAAGCATCAATTTATTGTCGTCAAGGTTCCGTTCAAACTGTTTTATATAATATCTGAAAACATCGCCCGCGCCGCCGATATTCAACTGGCTTCTGCTATGCGACTTTTTAAATTCCGACCAGGTAAAAGAACCGCCGCAATTCATACATTCAAATCTATAATGAACCCTGACGTCCGATTTCAAGCCTCTCGGAAAATCAAAATATTTTTCTATGCCTTTATTTAAACAAGACGGACAACAAACTTTGTGATTAAAATGCGCGTCATATACACAAATAATCGCCTTGCATCTCAAATATAAAGCAATCGCGACATCCTGCAATAAATCATGATCGATGATCCCCATCGCGTTTAATTTATATAACTGCGTTATTTTTTCTTTCTTCAATCTCGCCGGCCATTTTAAAACCATAATTATTTATCCTTATTTATTCAGTCCCTTGTCCTAACCGGAACAATCAAATACACAAACTTCGCGTTTTCTATATCGACGCCGTCTTCATACGGCAATAAAACCAGCGATTTAAACGGACTTTCAAATTTCATCAGAATCTTTTCTTCTTTTATAACCGCTTTGAGCGCGTCCGATAAATAACGCTGGTTAAATGCGATCGCCAAATCCTCGCCGTAAATCTCTATACCGCATCTCGAACACATCTGACCCAAAGAACTCGCCGAAGTTACCTGCAAACTCCCCAATTCATCTTGATTTTCTATATTGACTTCTTTGTTCAAACTCAATTTAATTTTCTGCGCGTTTGCCTTTTCCGCCAAAAGCGCGGAACGTTCGACGCTATCCAAAAAATTCTGCGTATTGATTACGACGGAAGTCTTCGCGTCAATTTTCATATACCGCCTGTAATCGGGATATTCGCTTTCTATCAGCCGCGAAAAAAATATAATATTATCAAATGAAACAATCACATGTTTTTTCGTCAATTCGATTTCAGCCGGCTCCTCTTCATCGTCTGTCAGTTTCAAAAGTTCGGCAAGGCTTTTTCCCGGTATAATAAAACTCAAATCAAATTTTTCACCCGTACCCGTATCCGAAATCAACCCCTCAAAACTTCTTCTGAGCGATAATCTGTTATTATCCGAAGCCACAATATTCAACCGGTTATTTTTAATTTCAAACAATACCCCGTTTAAAGCCGGACGCATTTCATTCGCCGCAACCGAAAACAAAACCGACGCGATCATATTCTTTAATATTTTCCGCGACAGCTTAAAATTCTTTTCGCCTTTCAATTCCGGCATAAGAGGAAATATTTTACTGTCAAAACCGTGCAAAGTAAATTCGTTGTCGTTACATGCGATATTTAAAGAAAAATTATGATCGACCGAAACAAAAACATTACCATCCGGAAGATTTCTTATAATCGAAGAAAATTTCATAGCGTTCACAATAATAGAGCCGCTTTTAAGGATCTGCACGCGATCGCCCGAAACCGTAACTTTCACTCCTTTTTCCAAATCATACCCGCAAATAATGAATGTCCCGTCGTTTTTGTTGGCCGTAAGCAAAAGCCCGTCAAGCGCCTGAACCGTATTCTTATTTGAAACCGCAGACAAAGCAGGCGTAACCGCCCGATTCAAAACATCCCTCGAACAAACTATATTCATAAACTATAATAAACCTTTCTTTCGTATCTTTCATAATTTTTTCGTATTCAACAAATAACAAATATTGATCGTATCCCTAAAAAACAAACAGCGCGTATAATCAACAATCCGTAATATGATTGTGAATTTGTCGTATTATATATAATTATATTATAATGATATATATAGTCGTAAATCGTAGTAGGGTCTGTTGAAATTGTCGAAATGAATATAACTCCCTGTATAATTGCCGTATTTTGATAAATCAATTCTATGTATAATTCATTTGTAAGTTTGTCGGTAATTTGTCGGCAGATGATTTCTTAAATCAACCTGTATAAAAATTGTTGATAATTTAAATTCCCCACAACTTATCCACAGTTTCTACATGTCGGGATTGTTGATAAGTTGTTGTTATTTATTCAATTAATCTGTGGGAAAATGCGATGATCATCATGCATAAATGTATAAAAATACGAATAATTTTACAGTATCTGTTAAATTGACCGAAGTTGCCAACAGGTTACGCACAATACCAACAGTTTTTGTTGATAACTTTATGAACTGGCGTTTTGACGCGATATTTTGACTTTTTTTCTTTTTAATTTTTTTGATTTTTTAAAAATTTTTTTTATCCTTTTACAAGATTGGTTATATCTTTGATTTTGGTATATAAAGACGGATTGTTTTTGATCTCTTCTTCTATATTGTCATACGACGACATGATCGTGGAATGGTTGCGGTTAAACAGCCTGCCGATCGCCGGGTACGACAGATCTTTCGATATCGTTCGGATAATATAAATCGCGACGTTTCTGGCAAACGATATTTCTTTCGTGCGCCTCTTGCTTTTGAGATCTTCCTGCGGCACCCCGAACGCCTGCGATACCGCCGCCAGCACTTTTTCCACAGTCACGTTTAACGGCTCGGTCCCGGAGAGGATGTCCGCGATGCACGATTTTGCCAATTCTAACGTGATCTCGGAATTGTTCAGATAAGAATACGCGTTGAGTTTTTTGATTGCGCCTTCTATTTGCCTGATATTCGAAGATATATTTTCAGCTAAGAAAAACAAAACGTCGTTTGTGATCTTGATCCCCATATCTTCTGATTTTCTCTTTAATATCGCGATCCTGAGTTCCAGGTCGGGCGGCTGGATATCCACGATAAGCCCGGATTCAAACCGGCTCTTGATTCTTTCTTCAAGCAAGTTGATATCTTTCGGCGGCCGGTCGGACGTAAAGATAATCTGTTTCCCCGCTTCGTAAAGCGTGTTGAACGTATGAAATATTTCGTTCTGCGTAGCCGCCTTGCCGCCGATAAACTGAATATCGTCGATTAAAAGGATATCGCAGTTTCTGTATTTGTTTCTGAACACCTGTGTTTTTTTCGGGTTCTTTTCGTCGATCGCGTCGATCAGCTCGTTCGCGAAATCTTCGCCGTTTACATAGATCGTTTTCATGTGTTTGAATTTTTTATTATATTCGTTCGATATCGCGCAGAGCAAATGGGTTTTCCCGAGGCCGGACGGACCGTGAACAAAAAAAGGATTATACCGTACCGCGGGATATTGCGAAACGGCGATACAGGCTTTATATGCGAACCGGTTTGAACTCCCCACGACGAAATTGTCAAAAGTATATTTCCGTTTGACGATAAAACCCGCTTCTTCGTCGGTTTCGGCGTCGAAATTTTTAATTTCTTTATTATCTTTATTGTCTTTATTATCTTTATTGTCGGTATTCTGCGCCGCGTTCGTTATAACTTCTCTTTTGACAGCCGCAGGTTTGGATACGGGTTTATTTTTATTTCCGCCGATAAAAGAAATCGATTCTTCGTCTATGTCGTCGAGCAAAATCCTTTTTTCGTCGGAATCCATTTGTTCTTTTGTTATTTTCCCGTCCTGAGTGTAGTAAATCACCACTCTCAAATCAAGCCCGTAGTGTTTTTGCACCGCGTCGTTGATGAGATGCATATATTTGTTTTCAATCGTCAGTTTCTGCGTATCGGTATGCACGGAAATAAAAAGGATCATATCGGTCATTCTCAAAACCGACATCTCGCTGAACCATAATTCATAAATAATAGGATTCTGCGCCGTATTCTTTTTGATCTCTTCTTTTAATCTCAGCGTCATTTCGTTATAATCTTTAAATTCTATCAACATAATTTCGTTCACTTTCCAAAATAATAAATAATACCCTACATTATATCATATATCAACAAATTTTACAAGTGTTTTTTACCCGTAAAGGGGAGTATATCAAAAAATTTTCAACAAGTTAAATATTGCGTAAAATATTAAAAAGCCCCCTTTTGAAAGGGGGCGCCCGAAGGGCAGGGGATTGTGGATTTCCCCTACCTGAAAACCCCGCCGTTTTTATCATAGACCTCGATTTTTTTAATAGAATAATCCCCGACAATATATTTCAAATTCACGCCTTTGATGATATTTTCCGGATTCAAAAATATTTCTTGATTGGTTTTCAAAACAACGTCGATCAATCCCTCGGATAGAACCAAATCACAAATATAATCTTTTAAATTGATAAAAACCCCCGGCTTTTTTTCGACAATAACATCGTTTTCAAACAACCGTTTGAATTCATCAGCCCCAAAATCATTTGATTTCAAATATAAATATATATGATACCGCGTCCTGTCGATATTCTTAAAATCATTCGCAGGCTCATAAACGTCAGTTACGTTTATACCCTGTGGAAAAACGCACTTTATTTTTTCAAAAATATCGTCCGCCGTTTCTTCCCCCGCTTTTATTTCAACAAATTCGCAAAGACTTTCAACCCCAAGCGAAAGCGCCGAAACAAACGAAATTTTCGGCCTCGGATTATACCCTTCCGAATACATTAAATCGATTCCCGCTCTGATAAGAGAACGCAAAAACAACCTGTTTAAATCAAGATGCGATATATATTTCGCGATCCCCGTTTTCTCAAATTTTATTCTATACGTTCTATATGTTTTAAACGTTTTATGAATGATTACTTCGGACAACAGCAATCACCTCCGGTTATATGATTCACTCCGCAGCCCGCGCATTCTTCGCGGCAGTTGTTCGTCGTCATTCCAAGCTTCGCCTTTTTATTTTCTTCGATAAAAAATTCTTTCGATACGCCCGTATCGATAAAATCCCACGGCAGAACATCGTCGTAACGATAGGTTCTTTCACAGTATTCTTCCATAGTTATATCACAATTCTCAAACGCTTGCCGCCAAATATCAAACCGAAAAAACTCGTCCCAGCCATCGAATCTCGCGCCAAGCTTGACCGCTTCGATCAAAACTTTCGACAGCTTTCGATCGCCTCTCGCAAAAACCGCTTCTAACTTTGATATTTTCGCGTCGTGATAATTATACTTGATTTTATTTGAATTGATCTCGTTTTTCAGCAGCCTCTGTTTTCTGATTAATTCGTCGTAAGAATTTTGCCCTTCAAAACAAAAAGGCGTGTGGCATTTCGGCACAAAAGACGCGACGCTGATCGTCACGGTCAGCCCTTTGTTTTTCTGTTTATTTTCGCGTTTATAATATAACCCCACGGCTTTTTTCGCAAGGCCGGCGATCGCGATAATATCTTCGTCGGTCTCGCCGGGCAATCCGATCATAAAATATAACTTGATACTGCTTTTGCCCGAATTAAACGCGATTTGAATCGTTTCTTCGATATCCTGTTCAGATAAATTTTTATTGATAACATCTCTCATTCTTTGCGACCCCGCCTCAGGCGCGAAAGTCAGCGTGCTCGATCTTACACCGGATGTTTTATCGAGCAGTTCCTGTGAAAACGCGTCGATTCTCATGGACGGCAAAGATAAATTTACGTTTGATGGATCCGTCCAGCAGGTGAGGGCGTCCGTCAAGTCATATAATTTCGTATAATCGCTTATAGATAAAGACGCAAGTGAAATCTCGCTGTATCCCGTGTTTTTATAAGTATCAATCGCGATTTGATTTAATTTTTCAACCGACCGTTCCCGCGCAGGCCTGTAAATAAACCCCGCCTGACAAAACCGGCAGCCTCTTATACACCCCCGAAAAACTTCAAGCGTGATCCGGTCATGCACCACTTCTATATTCGGCACAACAGGATCCACCGGGAAATAAACGTCGTCATAATTTTTTATCACGCGTTTTCGTACCGTTTTTTTCGTATTCGTAGGGCGTGACGCCCCCGGCGCGCCGTTATCTAACATCGCCGTGCCGTATTGGAAAAACGGCACGTAAACCCCCTCGATCTTCGCGCACTCCATTAAAAATTCGCGTTTATTTTCGGCGTATGTTTTCGCGGGCGACCACATAGGATCGCCACATTTATTTTTATATGTTCTATATAATTCCATTAGTTCAACCAAAACTTCTTCACCCTCGCCGACAACAAACAAATCAAAAATATCCGCCAAAGGTTCGGGATTGTACGCGCAAGGCCCCCCGCCGATTATTACCGGGAAATTTTCCCCGTGACGCCCGCTTTCCCGTTCACAAGACAATAATGGTATATTCGCTAAATTTAACATATGCAAAATATTCGAATAAGACAATTCATACTGCAAAGTAAACCCGACAAAATCAAAATCCCTCAAAGAATCCCCGCTTTCGAGGGCGTATAAATCCAGATTGTTTTGTTTTAACTGTTCAGCCATATCGTCGGCAGGCGTAAAAACCCGCTCGCACCAAACATAGTCAAGCGAATTTAAAATCCCGTATAAAATTTTAATCCCCAAATTCGACATGCCGATTTCATACATATCCGGAAACGCAAACGCGAATCGTATATCAATCCCCGACTTATCTTTAATAATTTCGTTGTATTCCCCTCCGGTATATCTCGCAGGTTTCTGCACTTTCTTTAAAATATTCTCAAACTCTTTTTTTATCATGTTATTTTATCGCACCAACTTACTGCATTTAATCTTTAATCCGCGTGACGGGTGTTTTTCTCCGTTCTTCTTTTTATTTTATTTTATTTTATTTTATTTTATTTCTTTTCATAAATCCTATACAGCATCAATCCGTCAAAATCCAAAACATACGCGTTGCCTTTCCGGCCAAAAAGAACCGCGAAAAATAACAGATCCGTTCCGGCAAAAAACGTGCATATCAAACTCGCGATGATAAACATAAAATCCCCAATGATCCAAGCGGTTATATACGGCGCGGCCGCGGCGATTAAAATATAAATCCCAAGACAAATCTGATATTGCCGCACTTTTATGGGTTCTTTCAGGCAACAGTGCGGTTTTTGAGTTTCGCTGATGATTTTAAATTTGACGCTTGAAAATTTACCCTCCGCAAAAATCGAGAGCAGTACCGCTTTAATGATCATGGCAACCGCAATAAACGCAAACACGCCGAAAAACAAAATAAACAATTCTAATATAAACGTCTCTTTAAAAATCGTCGCGAAAATATTTGCGTAATCCCAACGAAATATATAAATTACGATTTCGATGATATAGAGAGGCAAAAGCGCCGCCAATA
>Ga0209628_10001889_pt1 | contig 13921 bp, 11 predicted proteins | sample TergutCu122P4_FD_187285 | JGI IMG/M metagenome (GOLD analysis project Ga0209628, IMG submission 187285) | Cubitermes ugandensis P4 segment gut microbial communities from Kakamega Forest, Kenya - Cu122 P4 (SPAdes) (version 2) | ecosystem: Host-associated > Arthropoda: Insects > Digestive system...
TCCAGTTCTGTATCAACATGAAATATCTGAAACACATAACCTCATCATTGGCATTCTCATCTACAAATTCTATATATTACTCAAGAACCCTTTTCCTGAAATTAATAATAATAATAATAATAATAACAATGACGATGACAACAATAATAATAATAATAATAATAATAATAATGTGTCATAAGTTAGGCCTTGACAGACATGTTGTGGCCTCACCTAAGTCCTTTCCAAAGTATTCGAAGTCATCTTCATTCATCTGGTCTACAATTCAGCAATATTTTTGGCATCCTGTTGCTGTTCATTCTTTTTACACGTTGTAGCTAATTACATATTCAGGAAAAAAATCCAGTATGTCATATTTTTAAAATAAAAATTTGACATGACAAGTTCTAGATACTTTCAAAACGTCATTTCCATAAAATGTGTGCTGTTTTTCATAGACTAAAAAATTACAGTAATTATTCAGCGCTTATAGCCAATGTTTCATAACTGTCTGCTTTGAAGTATTGTCTACAAAGGTCAAAGCCAGTCTGTGTTATGCTATACTTGTCTGGAAATGCTTCTGATACCAGAAAATGAGTACTGTTTGAACTCCTCAGAACATGTGTATATTGGAAACAAGGAGCTATGACAATCCACAGCTAGTCAACAGTATTTTGTAATTCATCTAAATATGAACCAAATCCTGATTACATTCTATGAATATTTAGACAGACAGCTTGTCCAGACACCAATAACATACACTTCTACACTACTGTACAAGCCCAAATACAAGGCAGCTCCAAAGATAAGGGGACTCCCTCTAGCACACAGGAATATTTTCAGAAAATATTCATGAACATTTTGAAAAAGTAATGAGAACATGAATAAGTTTATACTGCAACTAAAACTAAAGTTTTCCACAGAACAAGTGTGGAAGAACCATGACCACATCATGCCTTGTTACTTACTGTTTGAACTGAAAGACACTGCTGTAAGGCCTCACTTACAAGGCAACCTCTGCTTGTCTGCAGGACTACTTGCACAACAACACCCCCTCTTGCATTCACTACCTATCTTGTGCAAGCCTCCAGTCTCATAAAAACATTTTCAGACTTACCCTCTTTATATGTATGCCTGAGTGTAAGCGTAGTAGGTTTGGTCACAGGAATAGTTTCTATTACAGGTGTGGAGCTGCTGGTATCCTCTTTAAGAGCTGCAGCAGATACCTTTGCATTTTCTTCATTGCGAGCTGCTACAAGCTTCTCTTCCTTTTCCACTTCTGCTTCCTCATCCTGCACAGTGTTTTCCAGTTAGTTAATTTTCACCTTGAGACTTAACACTTTACACAGTAACTGTACAGAAAATCTCTGATACCCCTTCCAGAAACTATACAAAGGTAGAAGTACATGCCAAAATTCAATTTGCTATGTATAAATATGAGGCAAGTCCTGTCAATGACACTGCTAGGATACCCAGTCTACAGTCCATGATAACTACAACTAACTTTCAGCATAGAAAGGCCACTTCCCTCTCAATTTTGTCTACAATTTCTCCAGAAAAGGCTGTACTGCTTGGTCATTTAGTGTTATCGCTGGAATTCTTTACATTCATGTACTGTAACCTTTCTAAGCATTACAGTTGTTACACAAACCATCAGGTCTCACATTCTAGTTCCATGTTCTGCCTGCAGAGTGAATTTATGTTTTTTTTAAGTATGTACCTCAGAACAAGAAGTGACTTTTACTCTATAAAAAGTCATGATTGGTTTTGTATAAATGAGATGGGGAGTGTTTTCTGCGTGGTATGACCTGCATCTATAACAGATTACATTTTGTCCTTAAAGGGTTTAAAAAAGCCAAATTGCTTGTGTGCTCCCTCTTTTATGTAGAACAGGATGTCCTTCCTGTGTACTGTGTAGGCTAAAATGGTGAAAAGTCATACTATGGTCTTCTGGAAGAAGACACCACTTTGGGAAAATCACCTTCTTCCTTGCATATGAAGCAGTGTGTTTGACTGAAACCATGATACCTGTCAACCAGATCGCATAGTATCATGGCCCAGAAGATAGCAATATGCTCGACTTACATACAGCAACACTCTATACTCAATACAATAATGGCTGTTATACATAACTCAATATAAGGATGGTTGACATATTTAACCATTTGACGCCTAACGGCCACTATATGGGTCGTACCGCACAGCTAACCTCTAGATGCTGCATTTTATATATTTATTCAACAAAAATACGTACTGAATATTTTAAACATGCTGCATAATCTCAGTTTTTTTCACTTCAAAATGCCGTTTATTTCATAATTCTACCTTTTTTGGTTCCTGTAATATTCATATTTTAAATACAGGATGTGCTAAAATTTAAAAGGAAATTCCGGCGCCAAAGGGTTAATGTTCCAGACACGACTATTCCTCCTCCCACCTGTCACAATGTGTAATACTGCACACTGCTGATCTGGTTATGTCCACAAGAAATGTGCCATTTTTGGAAGTGGCACCCACTTCCTGCTCAGTGGTATTGCTACAAACCCTCTAGATGATCTTATAGAACATTTTTACACATCAATTCAACCAAGTAAAAGAACCGGTGTACAACTAGGCTGTCACACAAGGATGGGGAACCTAATAGCAGTCAAGATACCAACAAAGGGATTTCATAAGACTACCTGGAATTCAAATTTATCCCTTGAAGCTTGCATAAATGTACATACAATTAAAAATTCAGTTCCTAACACAGAGAAAACACTCTCTCCATCAGAAAGACCAACCAGTAAATGCTGTTTACAGGACTATGGAGTGTTCATTCTGAAAATCAAATGAAACAAACGTGGGGCAATGTTAATGCATGTGGTACACAGAGTATCCACTGTGCTTGCAAAGGTCAAAACCCAATGAACAAATGTTTAAAGAAACCTCTGCGATGTTCATGTACAAGGCAAACACATTACACAGCTAGCAACACAGGCAGTTACTACTTTATGAACAGATGGGGTACAAAGTGCTAAATAACAAATGAACTGCTCTGCCATCTTAGAAAGATAAATGATTTTGGGGAAAATGAGAAACAACTATGTTCCATACTTTAAATGTCTGTATACTCTGAAATACCTCTTTGTGTAAGAATGCTCAGATTTCATATACAATCAAAATAGCTTCAGAAACTCCAGTCTGGCAGGACTATGAAAGATCATCATTACATTCTTACATCAAACTCATCAGTGAATAAACCTCACCTTCCTGTTGAACAAAGGCACAACCGAACACAAACTGCAATTCCGTGCAAGAACAATATGCCTCTCCACAGCCCAGAAACTTCTTCAACAACAATGACGGTGACTTCAGTAACACAGCATCATAATATTGGTGTGAATATCAAGCAGCAAATGAAAAGATAATTAGACATGATTTCATAGGATTTATGTTACAGTTGTTCTCAGGCAATATAATTTCCGTGAAAACAGGTAGTTTTCGCATGTACTAACACAGCTGGCAGCTTGACTTTAACGAGAGTTAAGAAGAAAGAAAGGCAGGACGGATGAATTTAAAGAAGGACTGGAGATGAGTAATAACCAAAAAGAGTTATTTCAATGGGTGTTTTCCACTTATGAAAATAAACGTAAATATGCTGCAGCAAAATCACTCTTGATCACTCTCCCCCAAATGCATGGGTAAACTATATAAGAAAATAAAAACTACACTGGATGACAAAATTTAAAATTTTCAAAATGGTGTAAATTCATACTGCAGTTTTCTGGGTTGCTTAAAACACTGTCTAAACTCAAGGGGCAAGCTGCAGGTTCCTCTACCGCTGTAACCATCTACATGAATTATCATAAGCCAGAAGACCACAACATGATCCACATGGATTAGAGGAAAAGATGCTCTGAACCTTAATGTATGTTGGAAGCACAAAGAAAGAAGGAAAGAAAGAAAGAAAGAAAGAAAAAAATGATAAAAAACAAAGGAAAAGATAGAAAGAACAAGGACCCACCTGAGAATGTGTTTCTTTGTCCACATTCTGCAACTGTGTCAAGGAATTAAGCTGTTTGTTTTGGGGTGCTGTCACATTTTTATGCTTACCTTGACTACCTGATTGTCAGCTACTTTGTTTGGTGTTGGTGACACTGATTGAGCAACTGGAGATACTGAAGGAGGCGTGAGAAGAGTTGCTTCTTCAGGGGATAGTTCCATGAATGCATCCATTTCTGTGCCACCCTCTTTCTCAGCTCCCTTCCGGTTGAGGTCACGCATCTTTGACCGTGTCTGCTTTGACTTTGAGCGCTGGGGAGCCTTACCTGCAACAGAGTAACAATATGCTAATCCTGGTCCATTTATTCTGTGCCTGGTTTACAGACAAAGCTATTCCATGAAGATAATGACAATGATAAAAGGCAAAATAAACAGGGGAATGACAGTCACATTTGCTTCACTACTAACTGCCTACGATGAACAGAGAACATCTACACCACATTTAATCAACCAGCTTCTATCATATACCTATAATTTTCAAATAGACAGGTAGTCTAATTAGGTTATATCAAGACCAGTGCATATATAATATCAAATGCAAGGACGACTGTTCAGTTGTATAGTTCAAAGGACCACCTCCCTATCCACTGGAGGGATCTGGTAACAGAGAGAATATAAATCTCTTTCACGACCATACACTGTGAAGAAGAATAAGCATCAACATAATAAAATATGTTACTGCCACTAATCCTTCATAATTCAAACTAACCCTAAATACATCAGCAAGTTCAGCAAATATTACCGTTCCAAGCAGTAAAAACTTGTGGGATGGGTTGTTAAAAGCTGCTCTTGTAATGTAATCGCATGTGTTATTGTACACACCATTACATATACGGTGCTTCTCCCACAAGCTAAAACTTTCAATAATGCAGGTCAGTTAGACACAGTTCTGTTACATTTGTCCACAGAGGCCACATAATCTTAGAGATGCAATGTCTTCTTCTGGTCAAACACTGGGATTGGAGGGTTCAAGTTCCACTTAAGGCATGGATGTCTACATCTGTGACAAGCTTAACCCTCACATAAGCCTTACCAAATACCTAAAAACAAAATCCAGAAACCGGAAAACAGGAGACTCTGGGCTCAAAAGGGCCGTAACACCACAGAGATACACTAACAGATCTGTTAAACAGTATCAATCATTATAATTAATATGATATACAGTGTACATGTACTGTGAAATGGCTGTTCATTAACTTTCCTTCATTATGACAGCCCCAAACTTTCACTACCATCACCCAAACAGTCCATCACTGAAGCCAGTCTCACACAATTCCCAATTGTATAATTTGTAATGACATAGTTTTACAAATTTATCATATAATTTTTGACCTAAGACTGCAGATGAGTGGAATGAGGGCAGCAAGCAGTTTATGAGTTTATTATGTTCTTTAATAAGATGTACTATTTTACTGTTATTCTAAATCGCGTGCACTTTGTCACACTGCCTTAAAATAATAACTACGGACTTGACAGTACATATGAGATGGTCTATTTTATATTTAACTGTCTGTATTCACACCTCCATGAAGTGAAGGCACAAGCAACATGTCTGAACCCAGATCAAAATAGCAAAGGGTCCCAAGCACATCTAAATATAGCTAGCAAAAGCAAGTAGTAAGATTCTGTGTGGTACAGTGAGGAGGGAGAGGCACAGCCAATGCAGCATAGCTATCACACGATTCCTACTTCATTCGACCAAAAAAGGACACTTAGTAGCTATTATAAATGACATCAGGGTAATAATACTCCACATCCTTCTCAAATAAATCCAAGAAACACATAACTGAATTAACAGCTTCAACATTAGCTGTCTTCAACAAATTGTGGGGAAAGAAAAACCTTCTTGGACAAAAATTTAGGGGTCATGTTACAATCTTTTGTAACAAGCTAAAATGAATCTTTAAGTTCTGAAAAGAACTTGTAACAAATCATCCCACAAAACTGAAAACAAAGAAACCAAGAGACGGATGTGTGTGGCAATGGAATCCTTACTTCTAACGTCAACACAACACGGAAAACAAGCATATGTACACAAATGCTTAACTGCTATATTATACACTGAACAGAACACTTTATGGAAACAAAATCACAGGTCTTAATATGTCATGTTTTAGGGAAAGACTTCTAAGTGACACGTTATTCCAAAAATTGGACAAAGATGACACTGAAATACCAGTGTTTAACACAAACAAACTTGACACACTTTATAAAAATGGGCCAGATGCTTCATGCCATGCATACCTTCTGTACGCACTTTATGCCAACAAATGCCCAATTAACTATTTAAATGTGGTACATGATCACTGTCACACCTGTCACTTTGCAAGCTGTTTTCACTACACACAATCCAGTTCAGAGTAACTACAGAAGCAGCCAAATTGTAACCTCTTCAATTTTAAATCAGTATCTTCACCCAGGCCATCATACTGCCACAACTATGTAGAAACTAGCAAAATTCTGAATTTCAATGTTTCACCGTGCATTTTTCAATTCAATAATTGATAAATACCAACACATGCACTTTTTCACATTCAACACTGCATTAGCCTAGAATGTTAATTGCAAAGTTAAAATACAATAAAAATACTTAAAGGTACTCCAACATGTTTCGATCTTAACAGATCATCATCAGGGAGTAGGTCTGTACCTCGTTAAAGTTACTGAATATTTTAATTTTTTTTAAAAAACACTGAATTTAAAATCCTGATGATCAATCCCGGTGTTGTGGCAGCAATATGTGTAGTAGGTGTACGTGGTGTACAGTCCAACGCATTGCACCACAAGGGTCACCACGTACACCTACTACACGTATTGCTGCCACAACACCGGGATTGATCATCAGGATTTTAAATTCAGTATTTTTTTTAAGAATTTAAATTTTTTTTTTAAACTTTTCAGTAACTTTAACGAGGTACAGACCTACTCCCTGATGATGATCTGTTAAGATCGAAACATGTCGGAGTACCTTTAAGTATTTTTAATGTACTTTAACTTTGAAATCAACATTCTAGACTAACACAGTGTTGAATGTGAAAAAGTGCATGTGTTGGTATTTATAAATTATTAGCAAAATTCCATTCAACCACAACATGGCATTTATACTTCTTAACACAACATCTACCTTACATAATATACTTGTGTTTTTAAATGCCAGTTGAGTGCAGTGAACTGAATCAGATAATGACAGAATGGGGCTGAAAAACCTGACAAGATATGAAACGAAATTACTAATGACAGAGATGATTCACTTATTAACAGATCTACAGATACATTGTTGACTCAATGGGAAATTAAGTGTAACAATCAGTATCTGGACATCTATGACCATCAAGCACTCTTGCATTTGACCTGGCAGAAAAGCTGCAAGTCATTTGCAATGGCTTGAAGTCCACCCCTGAATTCACTGTTGTCAGTAGGGAACATGCCTCATACACCCTGGCCTTCAAGTAGTCCTACAGGAAGAATTCTGCTGCCAATCAATTGTGACCAGTTACCTGGACCACTCCCTCATCCAATCTTTCAACAGTGGAATTTTTATTTTTGGAATATCCGAAGGCCGAAGTGTGCAAAACATACAGCACCAATATCCTTCACTTGAAACTGTGAATTGGGCAGGGAACTGAAGCCATCCCTAATGACGAGCTGCAACATGTAATGGCCTCTCAGCCAGATTATGAGGTGGAGATGGATATCACTTAACAAAGTGTAATTGTAAAATGCTGATGGTTCCAGTTAATTTTCTATTGAGTCCAGAATATGGGTGTACATATGTTAATATAATGCACCTTTTCTTGCATTAGTTACTTCATTTCAAAAACCATCGACTATTTCTGCTCCAAACAGATGGAATAAACTAGTACAAATAATCGTCAATCACACACAATAAATACAAGATACTGTTATTTATTAAAAATAACGGTGAGCATAACGATTATTTGCACTAGTTTATATTCACCACACACAGGGATGTCCCACATAAAGATCATAAAGATGGAATAAAGCTTAGTGCATCCCAAAATAAAGATTCTATACGATTAGATTATTAATGCTGAACATCATATTCTTTGCACAAGGTGTTGCTGACTACCAATAATTACTGTCAATAAGTACACACACACACATGTAAAATCACCTATCTTGAATTCTATCTTACAAAATGCCGAAAATCAGTTTATCACTTTATTCCACACATTTCTGTCCTTCCAAACTCATGTTCACTCTAAATTGCACTTACACAAGGCAGTTGTTATGAAAATGTTGAAGTTCCTACAATTGTATCATTACTTTTGTTTTGGATGTGTTTCACTTTTCCTACCAAAAATGATGGGTTTCAGCTATGTTTACATGAAAATAATAATTTAACAACCAGTACTGTAATGACTTCATCATCATGAATGAAGAAACACCTGATGAAAGACGGTGTATATGAGTGAGTAAATATATTAAACCTGTCATGCGACAGGGCTTTTTCTAGCCAAAAAATCTTCTGCTGGAAAGCACAAGACCTTACCGGTTGGCCATAGTAAGCATATAACACACAGTGCGCTAAGCAGTTTGAAAGAAATGAATACAGACTGACATAAGAAATGGCTTGGTCCAGATGACAAGACTTTATACTTTACGGATACAGGATACTACGTAAGGTAATGTTGCATACATGAAGTTTATACACTGGCTGTTACGAACTGTGGTAACAGACCATACATATGTCCTGGGACACCATATAAAACATACAACATGAAGTAATGAATGGTATACGTAACCTTCAACAATAACACCTACTTCACATCAGATTATTCATGTAGTTACAAACATATAAAATGCCCATTTACTACTGCAAGAAAGGAACACACAGCAGAAGACACATGATTAAAAACAAAGACCAGGGATATAAAAAATCTGACAGGTTATGAAAACTCAATGTGCTCAAAAACAACACTATAAAATTAATATATGCAAACTCACTGTTCTCTGTAATTTATCACTGGGGTCAATGATGGCCTTAGATGATAATGACAAATCAAACCTGACCGGTCAGGCTAACAGCCCAGCTCAAAATCGGTGTCATAATTACTTCAGTCATGTTAATAGCAGACAGTTTCTAAAATTTATTTTAGTTCAAACCCAGATGCGATTCACACAACTGTTCAGTAAAAAACAGCATACAAGATTCCACAACCTCATGGTTACACTGCGCATCAGTAATATTCAACACTTTAATAACCAACAGACGCACACAACGTTAAAAAACGTAGAGTTATTAAGACATTTTTAAAATAAGTAAAACTGTTCCAACATGTTTCAGTTTCCTTGTAAACCGAAACATGTTGGAGCAGATTTACTTATTTTAAAAATGTCTCAATAACTCTACGTTTTTTAAAGTTGTGTGTGTCAGTTGGTTATTAAAGTGTTGAAGATTCCACAACATTTAACCTTACCAAGTTACTGAATTTACATGAAGCAATATATGATTTTCACAATCTCAAGTTACACTGTATTCTGATAAATTTTACTCCCCAAATATAAGCTACCTATTATGTTAAGGATAAAAATAATCTGCTACAAATTTGACCATTATGACTGAGAAATTGCACTGGTTTTGTAAATGATAATAAGCTTTGGCTGTTTGTTAAAATTTGTTATTTAAGTCTAACAATGTTTATTCATGCAAAAGGTCAAGAGGAGGAAATTATCACAAGAGACGCCCTTCTTATTCCCTACCATCATCCCACTATCACACGAACTTTACCCTCTCCATCATATGGAGATTCCACACAGGCCTAAACAAATATGTATGTATAACCTACTGAAACAGCAACCTAGAATCCATGATTTAACACTGAAAAAACAAAACACTTCCACAGGATGCACTGGTATTTCTAACTTCATTCCAATTAAGAACTAAATAATATGTTTCCATGAGCGCAACTTCAAAGACATTTCTGAAGGGGGGGGGACATTTCCTGAATGCAATACCACTAAGACAAACACAAACCAAACTGAGCTGTATGTCTGTATGTGTAAATGGGCACTTCACAGTCGTACCTCTAATGCCACCTTCTGCTTCGAAACCAAGTTTTCAACACAGAATATGTTTTACAAATACAGAATTATCTACGTATTTCTTTCACGTACAGTCTCTCACAATAAAATGTTATGCGATCGATTTGGAATACGGCATAAAATGTGTCTGTAAATCCTTCTGTACAGCAGTGTATAAATAAGCAATTTATTACATGTGCCAAATGAAAAATGCACAGATCATATGACAATGAAATGTCCAATTTTGAAATCAAGTTTGACACAATATTTTTGTACCTCCAAAATGAAGTGCTGCAGTTTCTTGCTGCTTATCTTCAGACACAAACACCTGCAGACTCCTACACAAACCAAACAATAATTCGGTCACCTTCCAATCCTCATTCCTCTCACCAACCATGTCTTCCTCTAATGCAGAAACATCTGCTGGCTCCTTCACAAACAAACCCATAATGCAGCTCCCTTTTAATCCTCATCATTCCTCTGGCCATTTTATTCCTCTGTTGAACCACAATTTGCTGGCTTCTTCACATACCAACCCACAAATCAGCCATTTTCTAACTCCAATTCTTCTCACACATAATTTCACTTCCTCTGATACAGAACAAATAAAACAGATTCTGGTGATAAAGAAAAACAGAGCAGATTTCTTTTAGGGAAGTGAAGAGGTATTTGGAAGCAGTAACACCTCTCTAAGGAAATATAATGTGGAGTTCTCAAGCTGCAGCCCTGGTCCTGCAAACGAGGTTCATTTTCACATCCCTGCACCACAAGATGCAACTTAAACCAGTGAACAAAAGAGTTACATCTGAATTCTCACATAGTGATGGTATTGTGCGTTTTACCCAATACGGAGTGCAAAATGTGTAAACCCCGTTCTAAATATCCAAAATACCTAACATTGAAGAATTTATGAGACGAAAACACAATCGTAAAATTCTAGACACCAATTCTTACACACGATTTACTGCTTCTTATAACAAATGAGATTACTTTCGGAAGCTCTGGCCTTATTCAACATTGCTATCAACTTTCGGCCGAAATGGGAAAAACCCAAGCAGAAATAAATACCCTTACCACCACAAATAAAATCTGCACATAAGACACGGGTTCCCATTTTTTGTGCATCAAATGCCACGTTAAAGAACGTGGGCACAGTCGTTAGGGGCCGGTTTCGCATGTCATCACCTCCATCTTTGGATCCTCGTCGTCCTCCACCATGACGACTGTGACTGTGACTGCGGCTCCCTCCACCACCGCGGCCGCGACTGGCGTTACTTGAACTCCCAGACGGAATCATTTCTCCGCTTTGCACTTTTAAAAAATGTATTACATTTTAAAGGGGTCACGACGTCATAACAGCTTCAAATTCCACCGGTTTGTAGCAACTCCTCGAACCTACTGCTCTGCACTCTAGTCGCCTGCTGGCATATACAGACGCGAATGTTAATTAGTTGCTAGCTTTGTCCGTCCGTCGTCTAGGAGCGCTCCCGCAGTCTCAATGCCTTTTACACTGGCATTAACCAGTGCCAAAACATGGGCAATGACATATATAGCAAGGTTAATGCACCATAACCAAAACTTCAAATTAGGCACACAGAGTGGTATCGCTTGTCATTCTAAACCAAATATCACTTAACCGTTCACTCCTACAAGAGGCAATCGGAATAAACGCACAGCACCGTAAGTTCAGCAACAACAAAGTGTCCGCAAACCTCAACTGCTTTGTCATCGAACAAGAATTATCTTCCGACACAATGGCACTGACGACAGAAAACGCATCGTCACCGTGTCGCGGGGTGTGCCAGGACGAGCTACAAGGTATGTACGTCTCGTGGCAACCCCAGTACGGATGCGTAATTGAAAAACTAACGAAAATTCTATTTTCTGCGCGTATGCCTACTGCATCTTTCATGTATACAGGAACTGACCTCAGTTATCCCCCACCGACGGCAGTCGACGATGGTCACAGGAACTTATATTAAGCAACGTTTACCAACACTGCACAATCACAAATGCAAACAGCCTACACAATCGGCCCCAGACAAAGGACGCAAGGAAGTTATTTGCAGTGATCGGCACCAGTACGTACGCGATTTCTCAGCACTTAGTTCTGGGATGACTTCTGTCACCTACTGTCCCTCAGACGTTTGAGTCTATCAAATGGAACTAGCAGGGATTATAAATTATTAATTCTTTCGTTAATTCCCACTAGAACAGAATGCGACTGCGTTACATTTGTCAAGCTATCTCCAGTTTCGCACCACCAACATGTTAGAACCCGTAAACACCATTTCAAATACAATTTGGAATACATGAGCAAATCGAAAGAGAACTGAAATGGAATACAAGATTTTCATATAGACACCGTACACTAAGAAATGAGTTGCGTCCTAAATGCTTGGAAATATTCCCACTTAAAAAAAAACCCCTCGGTGCGAAACACATTTACAGCACCAGCATGGCATTCACGTTACCCCAAACACCTGGACAATACATAGCAAAACCAGAAAACATGCTTCAGCGTAATCCTACGTACGCTACTACATCACGTCTTTGACTCTAATGTACGTTGTCATTCTGTAGTGCATATAACCGCCGCTCTATAACTAACCTCGAGTTAATAAATGTATCCACATAAGTTCCGTCATGCACACCACAGTTTATTACACAGGCGACTAGTTTCGGCCATTTTCCGGGCCATCATCAAACCTGTATACGAGAACCCATAAAAGAAACTATAAGAATTACCTATACATCTTGGAGAAAGCGATATCTTCCTTTACACTGTTGTATAAAACTTCGCAAAAAAGCATATGATTAGCGGAAACAATGTGAAAAAAATATATAAAAAATAAGCGAAAAGCTATATATTGAAACAGAAATATAATCAATAAAATAAAAGAGGCGAGAAGATTAAAAATGACGTGTACAGTGCAACTTCCTTCTACAGTCTCGTAACGGGCGAATGTTAGGTACTCCGAAATATGCTATTGCTGATAAGTGGGGCCGTGGAGTTTTACACTAAGCACGTTCTGTTTCTTACCATATGATAGCGGGTCTAAAATTCTGCGAAAAGAGGACAGTATCGTAATATGAATATAGTTATCATTGTTTTAAAGAAAACAAAGCCCCCAAAAAGGGACTGACACTAGTCACCTTTGTAAAACAGTGTTGTGCATGATGGAACTCTTTGGATATCTTTACTGATCTGAGCACTACGGAGATGTGTTACCTAAAAATTAGTCTTGCGTTATCTTATGTTTGCAGTAGTTAAGACAGTATCTTCAGGGGCCGAAGTGTTCGGCGAACAACAAAAAGTGAAAAACCATCTGAAGTCACCAACAAGAAAAGTGCCTCATCCACGAGCCCTGCATATCATTTTCACCAACGCTGTTCTTGAAGGTGTAAGAATTAGGGAATGTGTATTATTTTTACTAACATGCCATCATACTCAATGCACGAGTTAAAACCATTCTTCTGGTTCGCCCTCCACAGGCAGACACTTTCTCAATGAAAGCTGCATACTTAACACCACACAATACTTCAGAACCCTAACCTGAAAGGCGTTAACAGGGTACTCACACACTTGCAAGACCGGCATGCTCATATAAAAATTACCGGAAGCGTCTTCCAATGACGAATCGGGTGACAGGATTTCTTCACAACGTAACAAGAGTATTGTATGCTTTCTTTTGGGTGAATCCCCGGCGTCTGGAATTTATATGCCGACGTTTCGGAACACTCTGTCTGTTCCATCTTCATAGGCAGGTAGGTGCTTGTAGAATGAACTAGTATGAGGGCAATGTTGGGGTATATACGGGAAAAGGTTTGGCTAGGAAATGGTCCGAGCCAT
>Ga0209628_10001890_pt1 | contig 13921 bp, 4 predicted proteins | sample TergutCu122P4_FD_187285 | JGI IMG/M metagenome (GOLD analysis project Ga0209628, IMG submission 187285) | Cubitermes ugandensis P4 segment gut microbial communities from Kakamega Forest, Kenya - Cu122 P4 (SPAdes) (version 2) | ecosystem: Host-associated > Arthropoda: Insects > Digestive system >...
TCTCAGTGACTATGTTATTCTCTTTTACCGTGACCGTCTTGGGCTGCCCCAAACCGGTGTAATCGTAAACGAACTGATTGCCGTTTCTGTCCGTTTTGTGGGTCATAAGACTCGACACGTTATACAAGCGGCTCTCCGTCTGGTTAAGCGCGTCTTTCATCGTGAGCTGGTTGCCAAACCGGTCGTAGGTATAGCCAGTCGTTTTACCGTCGTTCGCGGCTTTGCCCGACATCCCGGCTCGCGCGAATAAGATATTACCACCGCCGTCATATTCATATTTTGTCACACTATCAATCGACGCCCCGTCGTACATAGTCACGTACTCCAGGCGATTCCGGCTGTCATAGTCATAATCCGTCTTAGCCCAGGTTATCGCTGACCCTACCTGATTGTTCGTCCACTCCTCCCGCTTAATGTTGCCAGCCGGATCGTAGGAATGGCGCTTGATCTGGTAGTCAGTATTGCCACCGGATTGGTTTATGACGCCCTTTTCCTCCAGTAGTCTCCCTAAATCGTCATATAAATACGCTGTCATCGTCCCCGCGAAATCAGTAGCCGCGGCAAGCTGGCCAAGCGCGTCATACGAGTTCACGGCGAAGCCGCCGTCCGCGTTATAGACCTTAATTGCCCTGCCGGCGTGGTCATATTCCCATTTGCCTGAGTACGCGAGGCTTTTGTCCGCGGCGAACGCGTCTTTCTCCAAAACGAGATTCCCGACAAAGTCAAAAGAGTAGTCGGTAACCAGCTCAACGCCACCAAGATAACGGCCCGCCTTGACCTTTCTCCCGTTCTTATCAAAGTATTCAGCGGTGACTATCGAGGGCGAGCCTGTTTCGCCCAATACTGTCGTTTGGACGCGCCTTTGGGTCGCGCCATTATAGGCTTCGTCATAAGCGTAGTCCTCCTGATAGATCACTTGGGATGTTTGCTTGTCCTTGGTTTGCTTTTGGCTTACCCGGGAAAAACTGTCATAAGCGTATGTGGTCTCGCTTATCGGGTCACCCTCAACCTCAAGCCTATAAAACTCGTCATACCTCTTATAGGACAGGATCGTCCCTGTTTGTACATCCTCCACGCTTTCCCCATTATGAGCCGAGGATGGATATCTATAACGCAACTGAGTGCCTCGTTCGTCCGTAACCAAAACGGTGCTTTGTATGTAATCTCGATCGTATTCCCTTGTGGTCGTGTCAGGGTTTGTTAATATCGTCACGTCTCCTTTTGCATTGCGGGTAATGATTGTGGTTAGATTATTCGCGTCGGTCTCTGTCACAGGCTTACCCATGGCGTCATAAGAGATCTTCGTGACAATCGTACCCGCTAGATAACCCGGCGTCCCGACCGCCGCGGTCCCGTCAGCGTTCAACACGCCCGCTGTCGTCACCTCTGTCAGATGCGCCCCGTTAGGATAAGCGTATGTGGTGGTGACGCCGTTAACGAAACCATCCTTGTACCGCTTCGCGCTCGTCACGTTGCCGTAAGCGTCATGCGCGTAGTCCGTCTTGGCCTTCATCACGCCGTTGACTTTGATGTCATGGCTGACAATCTTTTTATATGAGCTATCTAAGGTGTATGTCTCAAGAATCGTGGTGTTGGCGTCCTGCTTATATGTCATGGTTAACGGCAGGTTATAACCCGCAGTGTCATAGGTATACGTTGTCATATAATTCGTGTTGCTTTTAACACCCTCCGCCAATGGCGACCAGGTGGTTATCACGTTTCTTTTGATATCATAGTCAACTAAGCTTATTTCCTCTCGATAATTTGATCCGGGCTGTAAATATTTATCAACTATTTTTCTTGGCAGATGTTTATCATAATCCATATACTGGGTATTCTTAATCATTCCAACACCATAGACATTGATCGACTCGACGAACTTCTCCCCTTCCCAAGTGAAATCAATCAGTGTTTGGTTTATTAAAGTTTCGTTACCCTCCCGAATGCCAACCAAGTCCACCCGGGTCCAATAATTATATTCCACATAGTTTGGATCTTGCTTTTGAATAACCTGCCCCGGTAACCTCACGGGATATCCAGACATGTTTACTCCAGGCTTATAATAATATCGCTTATCCTTGAGGTAAGTCCCGGACACTCCGCTCGCTTTTATGCTGTAGCGGGCTCGGGATAGTCGGTAAGCCTCTCGGGTTCCCCTTAAGCTGTTTATATAGAGCTTAACTTTATTATAAATAAAATCATCATACAAACCATTTAAATAGGAAGTGGTTTCCAAACCAATATACTTGTTAGACGCAGATCTTGCGTTATTAAATATATCTACTGTCGTTGGCATATCGTCTGAGTATGAGTGAATATGGGTCCCCTGAGGCTGCCCAATCCTTAATTGGTCATCGAAACGCTTTAGCATGTAAGAATGATTTATGCTCGGAACCTGTCGATATGAGTAATATTCCAAGCTCCCTATTGGTAACTGTACGGTCATAGTTTGGCCCATTCCGCTTTGGCTTCCAGAAATGGTTATGACATTGTTAAGCGTGTCAGTGATGACAATCTTGGGCATGTTGTTTTGCGTCGAGTGGACCAGCTTGATAGTATTCCCAAAGCGATCCATGATGCCTATAAGCTTACCGTCGTTGTTAAAAAACTCTATTTTTCCGTCTTTGTAAACCAACTTATATGCCGCGTACTCCACGCCATTGAAATACTCGGCTGAGCTCGTAGACGAAAACTTAATATCCTCTAACTCATATCCGGCGAGATTTGGGATCGATGATTCCCAAGCGATACGATGAACAGTCCCGTCAGCCATATGTAAGTATAGCGCCTGATGTAAACCGTTTTCGTACTCCCGCTCAACGGAAGAAAACATAAGCTTCCAACCCACGCCGAGCCCGTAAAGGTCATTATAGTAAGTGTTTGGCTCGGTTTCTGACACAAGACTTGGGATTTGGCTCGCGCTAAATACATCAATATCAGTGAATAGCTTTTTTACCATGTCAACGCTTATGTCATAATAGTCTTTGGACACAATATCCGCTTGACCCGCTAACCAGTTATTTAGCTCTTGTAACGTGTTGAAACTGTCTACAAACCAGTCTTCGTCATCCGCGGGTACTCGAATATAGCTTAGTCCATTATAACTATACGCTTGGTACTGGTACTCAACGACGTATCGGAATCCTGACACATAATCAATCACGCCATATTCCCGGAATAAAAATGATTGGTCGGACAGATATTGATGCCCAATGACAAGATCTAAACCGTTACGGCCCGGGATCACGGCGTCGATGAAGTCTTGAGTAAAGTATCCGGACTGTAAATTCACATTATATCTGTCCTCGCCTTTGTAATCGAAAGTGTCATTCAAATATGGATCCACCGCGGTAACCACGTTGCCACCGATCAGGGACATCATCGCCGGACCGGTCGGCCCACCTACAACGCCTGGCTGTTGGACTGCCGATTTGGATGAAGCCGCGCCGGTGTCAGCATCCTGATATTCCTGATACTCCTCCCATAAGAGTTCTTGTATCACGCCCTTCAACGCCGTGAACTCTTCCGGGTCCCGCGCCTCTATCTCGTAGATACGCCCATTATTAATAAGAGCCTCTAAGCGTTGGAAAGTTTTGTTATGGCTCGCGGCGTAATCTGCCAAAGCCTGCTCGCTTACCCCAAGGTCTATTGAGTAAAGGCGATAGTTTTCTTTGGATATCTCGGTCATGTAGTCCGGGTATACCGTCGCGTCCGTCTTGTCGGCCAAAAGCTCATCAATGGGTATATCCAAAGCCCGATTTATAACGTAGGCGTTCTTCACCCGCTCAAGCGGTAAGCCCGCGAGGAGGTATTCGCGGAAAACCTTGTCTGTCTCTGTCGCGTTCCAATCTTCCCGCAAAAAGCTCTTATATGAGCTCATTTCCCTGTATAACGCCAAACCGTCTTGGGCGCTAAGGTCTTTGGCGAGAATCGCATCCACGGACAAATCACACGCCGCGGCTAATTGGGCGAGCTGGATTGATCGATCTAGATCTACCCCCCGGTCGAGAAATTCAATTAGGGTATCCTCATCAACCCCAAATGTTTCCGTGATCTGTTCTATTTCCTCAGTGTCCAAGTCGGATAAGCCCGCGCCATCAAGCGTAATCCGCTGAAACGCCTGAAACGCCAGGCTTACGCCCGCATCAAGACGCGCGTTAAATTGTTCGTCAACAACTATTTCCTGTTCATCGGCGCTTTCAAGCGACGGGGGTAATATAGGCGTATACCTGTACTCTTCCGGGTCTTGCCACGTCATGTACTCCCTCGCGGCGTCAACCGTCGCTTGCTCGCCCAAAGCGATATTTAGCGTCTCGTTCATGTACTCGTCAGTGTATATGTAATCTTTGCCGGCGTCTCTGCTTAGGGTATTTTGGCTATTTCCCCCAAGGTTTCCAACGCTGGCGAACGCCATTTCCGGCAATACGCTCGCGATCATCATCACGCACAGCAGCGCGCTGATCAGTTTGTGATACAAGTGAAACGATCTGCTCATTTTTATCTCCTCGCATGAATATTTTACTTCCATGTTGTTTATTTGAATAGCGATATTTTAAAACGCGCGAGTTTCCTCGCCTCAAATCACCGATACATTTGTCGGCCCGTTCGCGAGGGCTTTGAACTTGAAAACAGTTATCGCTCCGGTCCAGGATTTGCCTTGCGTGATCGCTTTCGAGAAGGAAAATGTCACGCTACCCGGCGTGACCGCTGTCACGGTAAGGCCTGTCCCCGGTATCGCGCCTGTCGTGGTGTATATCGCGTTTGTTTGCGCCGCTATGTTTATGAGTTGTAGCTTGGTTGAATCATAGGTGAGCGTTACGCTGTTAAAAAGAGTCTTGTCTCTACCATTTACGATGACATAATAATAATCCCCGGAATTGCCATTAATGGTTATTTGAGTGTTCCCTATTACGCCGGTCGACAAAGTCAAGCTCGCTGTCGCCGTGAGAGAGTTCCACGTAGCCTTTAGAGTCACAGCGCCGGGTTGGGCGTTTGAGCTTATTGTCACCTCGCCGGTCGCGCTGTTGACGCTTACTCCTGTATATGGCGCGGTGAGGGAATACGAGACAGTTAAACCACTCATTGGCTGATCAAACTCGTCATATACCATCGCGTCCGCCGAAAACACGACCGATCCGCTATCGGGTATGGTTTGAGCGTAAGCGGAGTTGGAGAAGACAAGCTTTTTGGCTATGAAGCCAACATCACCCGCGCCGGCGTATTGCCTAACAAAACAGTCCCAATTTTCAAGAACCATCAAGATATCCTCGTTGTCACAGCGAGCGTCATTATTCAGGTCGCAAGCCGCGTTAAACAACGGATTATACGCGTTGACCTTTAAATACAGAAGTTCCATAATCATGCTTACGTCATCGTTGTCTATCTTGAAGCTGTCGTCGCAGTCCCCCCACCACAGGTTGAACACCCCCTTGTCCAGCGACCCGGGCAGCGCGAGCTCTATCGTGGATGGGTCTGTGTCAGCCACGTTTACCTTCATGGTCCTGACAAGATACCCGGGGCGCTTGATCACCAATACATAGTCCCCGTATGGAACGTCTTCGATGGTGAACTCACCCAACGCGTTCGCAGGCAGGGGTGTCGCGATGACGCTCATGCCGGGCGCCGCCGGGGCTAGGAATGAAGCCCTCAACTCAACGACGATATCGAACTGATCCAGAAACCATGACCCTAAACCCCACATATCGTCGTCGGCTAACGGCCATATATACCCGTGGACAGTCCTGGTTCCCGAACCGGAGGAAGAGCCGCCCCTCAGGGGAGCGCCGCCCACGCCTGATTCTTTTGCGAGGCTTTTCACGTTATTCGATTTACTCGCCAAACTGCTGGCGTACTCTTCGGAGCTTATCCGCAGTGGCTTGTCGCCATCGCCGATAAAGCCATTCACGCCGCTACCCCAGGCCCATAAAACCCAGCCACCCTCATAAATGGAGTAAGCGACGTTTATGTCGCCTCTGGCTCCGATGGCGGTCACGCCTGTTGGCCCGTCCACTTGCCGCGGGTTGTTTTCGCCGCTACTGTTTCTATCGCCCAGCTGCCCTTTAGAGTTGTCACCGTATACCCAGACGCTTCCGTCAGTTTTAATCAGTACCGTGTGTTTGGCGCCATGCGCAACCTCAAGCGCCTCGTTTTCTGGGATATACAGCTTCCATTTATCAGGATGGTAGCTTTGATTATTCAAGGGATCGGACGCGGCGAAAGCCGCCGAAACCTCATCTCGCGTTATGTCTCCGTATTGGCATATCGCGATAGACAAGCAGAGACAAAGCGCGATCATCACAAGCGTGTTGCCCTTTTTCTTCATTTTGACCTCCATTTCGCGAGTTCATAGGATTTGATTTGTTAATCTTATCCACATATTTATGTTTATAATCCTATCTTAACAACGCTACACAATTCAATCGGCGTTTTGCGTGTAATATCTATTGAATATTCAATGATACATGTGGTCACGCCCGTATACTTCTTAGACGCGTGATGAAATTTGACTCATATCGGCGATCAGCGAATTTGTGTAAACCATCCACTTTATATAATTAAACCATGAAAGATTAACTACAATTTCTTCACCACATTATGATTAATCAATTTTCAAGTTTTTCATAGAATAATAAAATATACTATGAATATTGTCATTGGCGATGCGCGATAATCCGCCTTTGACCACGCCAGCGGGTCACGCCCTCAAGCCGGCAATACGTATCGGCTTGTTTGGACACTGACAATCCGTTAATAAAAAATATTCTTATGACAGGCAGGCATTTTACGAATATGAATCTTAGTGCTATCGTGCTTAATCTCATCGCCGTTGCGAACAACAATCTTATCAGAAACAAAAAACCCAGCCGTTGCATGGGTTTTAAGTGTTAAGGTTTTTATGAAGGACAGCGTGTCCTTGAAAAGCAGACTAAGACTGTTTGATGTTGGGGCGCATTTTAGCGCGATCAACTTGAAATGTGTATCAGAGATACACGATAACAATAAAAAATGGAAAGCTGTCAGAAATAAAGCCCTCGCTCAGCAAACTCCTTTACAGGATTGTTTGACCTTTACCCTAATACATTTCTGATCGTCAATCCTCCTGTTATAACCTGACCATCAGCCATATCCTCAGTCAACAGGAACTGGCACCCGCTTTCCACCGCGGAAGCTAGAATGAGGCTATCGTAATAGGCGTAGCCATATTTCTCATGGATCATGAGCGCCATAACAACTGTTTTATTATCCACTATATGTAGATTGCATGTACTCGTTATTTCATTAACCGCGTTTCTTATTAGGTCAACGGGTAGTTTAAGCTTTCGTAAACAAACACAACAAAACTCGTTCAACACCTGAGTACTTATGAATCGTTCAAATTTGTTAGCTACCTGAACTACGCGCTCTTTTTTTATTAAATCTGTGTCCGAGTATAAGTAGATGAAGAGATTGGTGTCCAGAAAGGCCTTATCATCGTTCATTCGCTTCCTCCCTGTCGAATGTCCAGTTGCCTGTGTCAATACTCAGCGCGGCAAAGTCATCCGAGGAGAGCTCCCCCGCTTTAGATTTTACGCCTGCCTTTATATGGGGATCCCCCATAGGGGTCAATGTCACTTTAACCGATACCGGAACAGTTTTAACAAGATGCTCAGGTATCCGGATTAAGCCTCTATCAACAATGGTCTCAAACTGTATCGCTTCCGTCATAATCTTACTTCCTCTCTAATTTTGTCTTTCACTATTATACATTCGAGTATGTCATGGGACAATGATAAGCTCCTAAATCTTAGCAACATATTCAGAAAAATCTATGCGCACTCCCTCAGCCAGGATCGGATAAAGCGCGGCCCTGTTTTTTATTAGAATATGCTCCCCTTGAAGTAGATAGTAGAAATAAAGAAACGCGGAATGCTTAAAGGAGAGCATATCAGTATGATGAATGAGATTTTATCCGATTGGTTCGGGCTGTTTTACAACACTTTCTTTATGGTCGTTGTGTTGGTTGCGCCGACCCATTCGATCGCGCCGTTAAAAGCTTGAGCTTATCTTCGTAATATCGCTTTCCTCGTATTCACACAAATCGCGCCCCTTACATTTTATGTAAGTCTACGTCATCCGCAACTCCACTCGACCAGGATTTCGCTATATTGGTTCTCGTGTTCCGTGTCGTGAAAAAAGCAGGGCGCTACCCACTGTTTGAGTCGCGTCCTACCCTTTTAATAATAGCTTGTATTTATTAATCACGCTTAGCAAGCTAACTTCTATTATCTTCCCATTGAACTTTGATTGGGAAAAAAACCTTTCCAGATGAATTGGTTCCCCTATTAAGCCGTCTCCATCCTGAAAAGCCAGAAATCACGCTACCATCACAAACACAGGCGATAAACGGTCAATAGTCGTTCCATCGCCAAGCAAGCCGTATTCGTTCCATCCCCACGCCCAAAGCGTTTCGCCTATTTTTAACGCCATGCTCTGTAAACCGCCCGCTGAAACAGCAAGAATTCCACTTAGATTTGGTACTTGTATGGGTGATAGACGATTAATAGTCGTCCCATCACCAAGCGCGCCATAACCATTGCATCCCCAAACCCACACTGAGTTGTCACTTTTTAACGCCATACTGTGAAGTCCGCCCGCTGAAATAGCGACTATTCCGCTTAGATTTGGAACCTGTATGGGTGACAGACACCATAAATACGCAGTGCCATCGCCCAATTGCCCTGTCATGTTGCATCCCCAAACCCAAACCGTGCCGTCACTTTTTAACGCCATGCTATGGTAAGTTCCCGCTGAAATAGCGACTATTCCGCTTAGATTTGGAACTTGTATGGGTGATAAGCGACCGATTCTCGTCCCATCACCAAGCTCGCCTTCAGTGTTTGCGCCCCAAACCCAAACCGTGCCATCACTTTTTAACGCCATGCTATGTTTAGCACCCGTTGAAACAGCGACTATTCCGCTTAGATTTGGAACCTGTATGGGTGATAAGCGATCGATTTTCGTGCCATCCCCGAGCTGACCGCAATGGTTTGCGCCCCAAACCCAAACTGTGCCGTCACTTTTTAACGCCATACTAAAGCCTTCGCCCATTGAAACAGCGACTATTCCGCTTAGATTTGGAACCTGTATGGGCGACAAACTATCAATAGTCGTCCCATTGCCAAGCGCACCATATCCGTTCCATCCCCAGATCCAAACTTTGCCATCGTTTTTTAACGCCATGCTACTTGCGTATCCCGCTGAAACAGCGACTATTCCACTTAGATTTGGAACCTGTATGGGTGATAAGCGGTCAATAGTTGTCCCATCACCAAGCATGCCATACTCGTTATATCCACAGGCCCATACTTTACCATCATTTTTTAGCAGAAGGGAATGGTGTGAGTATGTTGATACAGAACTGTTAAGTATAGAGCGTAACGCTCTGTACACATTAAGTCGCCCACCGGTAATTACTTGCCCGCTTAACGCTGGAACTCTGTCAACATTATTCAAAATAGCCGCTTTGATTTGTTGGGTTGATAAATGTGGATTATACGACAGCAATAGTGCCGCAGCTCCTGTTACATGAGGTGCTGCTATGGAGGTGCCGGCTTTGCTTTCATAGGGAATAGGTGTGATATCAGAACGAACCGTACTCCAAATGCTAATTCCCGGAGCCGCCAAATGCACTGATGTTGCTCCATAATTAGATGAGCCGCCGAAAACGCTGAATAAACTATCACTACTGTCTGTCCCTGCCACCGCAATGATATTATCGCAATTATAGGATGAGGGATAATGTGGTATCACGTCATTGTTAGTTCCATTATTTCCGGCACTTGTAACGAGTAATCCATCATAATTTCGGATTGCGTCTTCTACAGAATAGTAGTATTTGTACTCGCCTCTACTATAATTTACAATCCGAATTCCTAGCTGTTGCGCACGTGCTAATGCGGTGATAAAAGCACTTGTATTACCAGACCCACTTGAGTCGGAGACTTTTAGTGGAACCAATGTCACAGCCCAGTTTAAACCGGTAACTCCTATAACGTTATTTCCCACCGCACCAATTATACCCGCGACATGCGAGCCATGACTGGTGATGTGATCATCTCGCGCATCATTTACGTTAGAAACAAAATTATACCCTAAAGACGTGGAAGTATTTATAGCGAGATCGGGATGATAATAATCAATGCCCGAATCTATAACACCGATAGCTATATTTGAGCTTCCTGTGCAATAGTCCCATGCTAAGGGAGCTTGTATTTTATTCATGCCCCATTGCGGGGCGCTTATGTAATACGGATCGTTCGGGATTACATCGCTTTTTTCAACACCATTAAGTTCCACATAATTAACAAGCGGGTTTTTCTTCAGTGCCTTAATTGCTTCTACCATGTACTCAATACCATCATCTGGAAGCACTAATTCAAGTACTTGTTTCCCTTTATAAGGTACATATTCAAATCCTTCCGGTAGTATATCAGATACATCTTTTAAGTCAATTGCGCGAACAATGCTTACACCGGGAAAAAGTGCAATCAAGCTCTCGTCACTTGAAAGCTCCTCCCTAGATAAGCGCACTCCATTAATCATGCTAATAATTAACTCACCGGGGACATAATTGCCTTCTTCAAATAAACCGTAAGGGTCGGAGACATCTTCATGTTCTATCCCATTTAACTCCACAGACGCGACAAGTGGGTTACGCTCAAGCGCGTGTATGGCTTCCAGCATATACTCCTTGCTATCATACGCCAGAACTAGCCTCAGTATCTGCTGCCCCTCGTAAGGTATGTACTCATAGCCTTCCGGCAAAATGCCGGACACATCTTGTATGTCAATAGCGCCGACTATGTTTACTCCCGGAAACAGGCTCGACAAGGCATCAGGGTTTGTGAGCTCCTCTTTGGATAAGCGTATCCCCTCGATCATCATAACTACAAGCTCACCGGGGACGTATGTTCCGTCTACAAAGTCTTTGATAGAAACAACTCCTCCCTCAATGTTCGAAGCAATAAAAGTGTCAAGCGGAACAATGCTGAAGAGCATAGCTACGCAAAGCATAAAAGCAACGCTCTTACCAACCATCTTTTTTATATGTATAAAATCCATTTATTTCTCCCCGCTTTCGTTTATATTCGCAACCTCACATACTAAGGTTTAAACTTGATTATACGAAGGGCATGATCTCACTCTATATGACCAACGTTATTCTTGTCAACCATTCGTATCGATTTATGTATAAAAAATAATCAATAAATAGTCAAATATAATCATTTATTGGTATACATATTTATTACAAATATCTATAATTCATAATTAACATCAATATATGTAGAAATTCTGATGTTCCGTTTAGAATGAACACCTTGTCCGTTATGCGTTTGAAAGCACAAACGCTTCACCTGAAATTTGACAGTGTCTCCGCTGAAATTTGACAATTGTTCCTCATTAATTTGACATTGTAACCAGAACGGCATATGAGAAGCTATATGAAACTACATACAAAACACAAAAAATACTGTACATTTTCGGAATACCGGGTGGTAATACCAGACTACATGCACAATTCGATAATTCCAGCAATGACAAGGTCTTATAGCTATTACAGATAACTATAAGTTCTTATGGAAAATTGGTAATAATTAACATCGAAGTTTTAGTTAGTAATACTAATTTTCATATATATGAGTATAATGACAGTCAGACAGTCTATCCGCAGGCGTCAATAGGACAAATACCGCATCAAAGGCGGTTTAGAGGGCGAAATAGAAGCCCTGCGGGCGTGGAAAGAGACGCTGACCGCCACCGAAGTTAACGCAAGGAACGCCGCGGTCATAAAAGCCGCGGCGGATAATCAGATCAGGGAAATCAGATCAGGGAAATCAGATCAGGGAAATCAAGGCAAAATCCGAAAAGCTCCCAATGCAAACGCGCATGGAACATGCCGCGCTACGCGCAAGGTTTGACCGGATGGTGAAGTGGCTAAACCAACTGATTAATAGACTGCCTCCACAATTTAAGGCGCTTATCCGGGAGATCCTCGCTGACCGGGATCCGTTCAGACAGGGACGTGACGTGACTCGTAACTGGGAGAGGGAGAGATGATGAGTGGTGACGTAAGGGATATGCCATCTCTCCTATGCCCCGGTAAGAAACATGGTTTATGATGAAAGTGACTATTCAATATCGATGTTTATAGTATCACGCTTGGCAAACCCACATATATCACCTTCTCACTGAAAATGTGAAAGAGGGCTGAAAGAATGTGTTTTTGCTTTGAAATGTCGGGGATCACACTACATTACAAACACAGGTGATAATCGCATTGTGGTAGTTCCATCACCAATCTGACCATACACATTGAGTCCCCATCCCCATATCGTGTCGTCATTTTTTATCACGAGATTATAACTATACCCACCTGATATTGCTCTTACATCATTCAAATTAGGAACCTGAACTGGCAAAACACTACCTGTAGTGCTGTTTGCCACCTGCCCATACCCGATCTGGCCATACAGATTGCTTCCCCATATAAAAACCGTTCCGTCGTTTTTAAGAGCGATAGAATAAGCTTCTCCCGCAGAGACCACGGCTATGTTACTAATACCAAGAACTTGTACTGGCGAAGTGCGGTTTGTTGTTGATCCATCACCAAGTCGGCCACTTCCGTTGAATCCCCAAGCCCAAAGAGTGCCATCGTTTTTCAGCGCCATAGTATGATATCCTCCCGCGGAGATCGCAACTATTCCACTAAGATTTGGAACCTGTATGGGTGATAAACTACTTGTGGTTGTTCCGTTACCAAGCTGACCATAAGTATTAGATCCCCAAACCCATACTGTGCCATCGTTTTTCAAAGCGACACTATGCCTGAAACCTGCGGAGATCGCGATTATTCCACTTAGGTTTGGTACCTGTATTGGTAGCTTGCGATTAATCGTGGTCCCATCACCGATTTGGCCATCAAGATTAAATCCCCATGTCCATACTTGGCCATCGCTTTTGAGCGCCATGTTACCATTACCTTTGCAAGATATATCGACAATGTTGTTTAGGTTTTTTGTTTGTACAGGTGCCAAACGATTTGTGGTAGTTCCATCACCAAGCTGACCCTGCCCATTCCATCCACAACCCCAAATAGTGCCATCGTTTTTCAGGAAAATGCTATGACTTTCACCTAAAGCGATTTTTAAAACTCCGTTAATGCTAGACGCTTGCGTTGGTGTTAAGCTATTTGTTGTTAATCCGTTACCAAGCTGGCCATAATCATTGCGACCCCACGCTAAAACATTTCCATCGCTTTTTATAAGCATACTATGGCTTATTCCTGAAACAACGGAGGAATTGTATACGGATTGGGAAGAAAGCGATTGTATCGCTTTGTACACATTCAGCCTTCCTCCGGATGACACCAACCCGCTAAGAGAAGGCACCGTATCAACATTATTTAGAATAGCGCTTTTTAGTTGCGCGGTTGTCAAACTCGGCTGATAAGACAACAATAGCGCGGCGGCTCCGGCTACATGGGGCGCCGCCATAGAAGTACCACTAAAGCTTTGATAAGGATATGAGATAGTAGCTATATCAGAACGAACGGTACTATGTATACTCTGACCGGGAGAAGCTATATGCACTGTTGTCGCGCCATAATTTGAGAAATAAGGGAGGGCGTCAGATGAATTCGTCGCGGCGACTGATATGATATTCGCGCTATTATATCCAGAAGGATAATGCGGTATCAGATCATTGTCTGTGCCATTATTGCCGGCGCTTGCGATTAATAAACCATTATAGTTTCGGATCGCGTTTTCTACATTGCTATAATATGTATATGCTCCGGCGCTGTAATTAAGAATTTTGATTCCCACTTGCTGCGCGTATTGTAAAGCGCTTATGAAGTCAAGCGTGCTGGATGTGCCGGCAATAA
>Ga0209628_10001891_pt1 | contig 13920 bp, 4 predicted proteins | sample TergutCu122P4_FD_187285 | JGI IMG/M metagenome (GOLD analysis project Ga0209628, IMG submission 187285) | Cubitermes ugandensis P4 segment gut microbial communities from Kakamega Forest, Kenya - Cu122 P4 (SPAdes) (version 2) | ecosystem: Host-associated > Arthropoda: Insects > Digestive system >...
GGAATTTTTCATTGACATAATCCTTCCGGCCGCACTTTGGCCCTGAGGTCGACTCAGCCTCTAATAGAAATGAGTACCAGCAATATTCCCTGGGGGGTAAAGGTGGCCGGTGCCTAGGGCTGACAACCTTACCACCTTCATGTGCCAATTGTCTTGAAATCTGGGAGCCTCAACCTCCTGGAACCCTCAGGGCCTGTAATGGAATTGCTTTACCTTTTATCTTTTTTATAAAACAAAATGATTGTGTCTGTTGTTTTATATGCCAAATTAAATTATGTTCTTCATATTTGCAGTTTTTATCTTTCTGGCTTCTGGTAACTTCTGATGTGTGAATGCTCTCTTACTCCTCATACAGCATGGTGCTTTCTGTTAGAATCATACTGACAGAATAAGAGTCAGTGGACAAAATGGCTTGCTGTTCTGAATAAGCCTCATACTGATGGACTGAGATGAAGCAAAAGGAACAGGCTGTGGTGCCATAATTGAACATTTAGAAGGACTTATCAAGAAACAATGAAAATTAGCTTCTAATACCTACTGAAAAACTAAGGAGAATTGGAATTTAAACTTAGATTGTCATTGAAGTTAATCACACTATCTTTCTTTGGACACCAGTCTTAGTTCATTCACACTATGGAAATTGTTTTTCTATCCTGGTAGACAGTTGTCAAAATTCAGATAAACTGGAAATTTTTAGAACTGTTTTGTACTTTCTTTTTATCTTTATCACAGATTAATTTGCTTTTCAGTCTACTTTAATTTCAAGTTCAGTATCTCACCTTTTTATCCTGATGATATTTAAACAGTATCTTTGTTACTGCACGTGGGTGAAGATGTTTCCTTAATAATGCTTCCTGAGATATTTGGCAGCTGAAACAAGAGATTGCAGCATTGGAGGAATTGAGCCGACAGCTGTTTCTGGAGGCACATGATATGCACAATATGCAGGAGCGATTGCAGTGGGCCTCAACTTTCCAGGGGAAATACTTCAACTGCCTGGGTTACTTCTTCTCTCTCTACTGCATGTGGAAGATATTAATTGTAAGTTCAGTATCTTAAAACCTTGCAGTTTGGCAAGAAGTGCTTTGGATCAACTGAAAATGATTTTTTCTTTACAGTGGCAAATTGATTTTCATTTTCACATAAAATGAAATTTAGTACAACTACAATTCAGTAATCTGCACAAACAAAAACTAAGCTTTGAAATTAGTGTTATGTTATCCCAAATTTTATTTATAAATTCAACTGAAGTCCCTAAAGAATGGTGGCTTGGAGTAGTAAAATATACAGAATTCTGTAAGTCCTTTTAGGGATGTAACTGAGTAATTAGATACAAATTTGCCAACATTTCAAAGGTACCTACTGCTGTAATCTTCTGCCTTGAAGGTCAAAGTGGTAGGTTCCATGAAATGTTGTTCATTTCCAGCAAATTACATGGTGTCACATCACAGAAGACAGTATTCTTTGCTACTGCAAAAACCTACAACTTCACTTTCATAGTATATAAAGAGTGGATAAAGTAGTCAAACACAACTATTGACTACTTTATCCACTCTTTATATACTGTAATTAACACACAACGGGGATGCCACACCTTAAAAAAAATTCACTTTCATAGTCATCCTAATATTTCCCTGGTGTGGCCATGTCTAACCACAACTTTCTGGCACATATCTTAACTCCTTTTGTAGCAATTAGTGATAACCTGTGTACTTTTTGAAGTGAGCCCATTCTCACTCTTAACTAGAAAACTCAGTCTGCTCTCATGAAGGGAGAGATGAAGTGTGTCCAAAATTTTAACTTGGGTTTATACAATTTCATGCTGTAATTATTAGGAAAATGGGAAGAAAGGGTTTTAGTTGCTGTGTGTACAGTGATGATTGTGCTTTTTGCAGTCAACAATCAACATTGTCTTTGATCGTGTTGGAAAGAAAGATCCAGTTACACGAGGTATGGAAATAGCAGTCCATTGGGTTGGAATTAATATTGACGTGACATTCTGGTCTCAGCACATCTCCTTCTTTTTGGTGGGCTGCATTGTGGTCACTTCCATCAGAGGTCTTCTTCTCACACTTACAAAGGTAAGCATTCTGTGGTTCATACTGTGTGAAGGTAAATATACTGGCAAGTAAAACTTGTTATGGTTATAAGGTTAGATGGGATTTTGAAATTGCTTGGAGGTAATGTACATGACTTTTAGTTATGTGTTCCATACTCATGTTTCCAGTTTTCACATGGTCAAGCTCCCACTGACCAGCAAGATTTTTTTGTGGGGGTTACATGATGGTGGCTGGTTTACTTAATCCTTTACATATTCTGTAATAGTGCCCTACAACTATGTCCTCTGACATCATGATGTGTTATTTACAATAATAATAATAAAATAAATAACATGTTATTTAGATTGTACTGTTCCTAGGTTCTTCCTTCCACCCCCCACCCCACGTTTCATTGATGTAAAGGACACAATTCTTGGATGTGGCTATAAATGTTAAATGCTGTGAAATTTTTTCTGAGTACAGGACATTTAGTAGCAAAACATGTTCCTCAGCACTATTTTTTTAAATCCCCACTCTGCAAAATAAAAACTGGCTCTGGGGTCCAACGGGACATGAAGCTGACCATACACTCTGTTTAGGGCCACAGTTGAGAGTGTGAAAAGCTATACCTTCATTCCCTTTATGGAATGAGTATGTACAGTTTTAAATGATTCATGACCATATGGTGATGATGCACTTGTTGGTCATATTTCTCATGCATATGTACATGTTTACCTTTTTACCTTTTATCATTCTCAAGCCCTGTTGCTCCCCTGAAGTGAATCACCTTATACCCGTTATATTTAGTTTAAGTTTTATGAGGTGTTAAAGTTATGCATTTGATAGGATAGATTTGTTTAAAATTAGTAATTTTAGTTTTGGAAGGAAAGGTGATTGTAACGGATTTGTATAGCAGCTTAAGAGGGATAGAGAGAGAAACCAGTCAGACGGGAGGAGTTTATGCTAGTTACGACACAGGAAGTGTTACTTGAGTGAGCCAATAGAAACAAAGTATTTAAAATTTTGACTGTTGAACCTATTAGGGAGTAGTGAAATTTAACAGTTAGCCAATTGGGAACAGTAAGAATATTTAAGGGGGGATGGATTTGAAACTGTGAGAGTTTGAAAACTTAACATAAGTGAGTAGTCTGTTTCCTACACAGGAAGTGATAAGTCGTGTTTAAGTTACACTGAGGCTAATAGTGCATAGATTTTCAACGGCGCATCCATACATGCCAGCATCTGTAAACTTTAATAATCTGGTGATATAATACAAAGAATATTGTATGGTTTACAGTTATTTATTAAATTACCATCTTGCTACTTAAGAACACTTAGATTCCCTAAGATTAGGACGTGTGAATTGACTGATGAGCTGAGGTGGGTTATAACCTCATTGCCATCTGTCAGCAGAGAACATAGTACCTGCACCTTACTAGAACCAGTTGAAATTTCTTTTTATACTGGTGCTTAATCAGTTACTTGCCTGTAAATGCATTACCCTTCTCAGTTGTTAATGAAAAGATTTATGTTGCTAATATATAACATCACTCTGGTTTTTTGCAGTTCTTTTATGCCATTTCAAGCAGTAAATCCTCAAACATCATTGTTCTAGTTTTGGCACAAATTATGGTGAGTAAATACAGACTTCATTGATCCTCTTCTATCCAGTGGTGTACAGTTCAAATTTTCCACTTCTTGCTTCGATTTTCAGTGTCTTCAATTTTGTTTCTGTATTACACTGAGTTATGAACACTCTTCCCAGGTTTATTTTTGGAGTCAGGCACTGACTTGTAGGTAAATGAAGAACATGACAGTATTTGATTTCTAGCTGTAACACTGCTAATGATCATGTTTCTGGATGGTGACAGTTGGTAGAGGTGGAATGTGTACTGGCATTGTAGAGATCCTTGCTGTCAGCATCTTCTGGGTGATCTTGCAAGTGGAGACATTGAGAATGTTCTAAACGTCAGCATACAATCCACCTCTACATAGTGCCACCACACAAAAACAGGATCATCGTTGTGGTATTTAATTAGAAGGTTTTTGTGTCTGGACATTACATATGCAGAGATGACATTCTGTGTTACTGAGTTGCAAGTATTAAATCAAAAGTTACTATGAATGGTATGTTATGTTAATTTATGGATATCAGATCACCACTGGCCTGTCCTACGGGGTGAACAGTTGCATGTAGCTGTGAAAATGGTAGATATGTATGATGGGTTCTAGATGCATTGTTCTAGTTGATATTTGGGACCATAAGAGAACATTTTGTGTAAGACTACTGTTTTTCACTTGCTGATTAGCATTCTTTGTAGCATTGTATGTTACTGTGTATTTATCATCAAATATTACAGATCAAACCAACAAATACACTGTGTCTAGGGATCACCCATAATAGTTTGTATTATATTAAATAAGTAATATTAATTAGCTTAGTATTTTATTCTGTATTTTCAAAATACCCTCTGACATTAATTTGTATATTCCAGTAAGTTAATTGATGTACTGTTGCAGGGAATGTACTTTGTTTCATCAGTTCTGCTGATGAGGATGAACATGCCAGCAGAGTATCGAACCATCATCACCCAAGTGCTTGGTGAACTTCAGTTTAATTTTTACCATCGCTGGTTTGATGTTATCTTTCTCGTGAGTGCACTGTCATCCATTGGTTTCTTGTACTTAGCACACAAACAAGCACCAGGAGAAGCTGGATAGCCACAACTGGAAGAGTCAGCTTGTATTTTACTCTTATTGCAGAAATAAAAAGACAGGCCACTGTGTCAGATTGAGAAGTTCTGGGGACTGTTTGGTTTTTAAGGGATTCAAAATTATGCATGCTTTCAGAGTTTTCTCTGACTGTTTGTACAGTTATTCTCTCGTGCCATTTGCAAAACACATCTATTGTTTTGGGACCCCTATTATCAAGAAGAACAGTCTATGCATATTGTCTCACTGAACTGTATATGATTGGTGGCTCTAACAGTTCTCAACCCTCCCCCCTTCACCAGCCAGATTACTTTCCAAATTGGAGTTTGCTCCGTAATAACAATGCACTGAAACTCTCATCATTCCCGTTGTTCCATTATCATTTGGAATGTGCCTTATGAAGTGATGACTTTATCTGCAGCTTGTGTTATCCATTACTCTCCTCTTACCACAAATGCAAGCATGATTCATTTCTGTGCAATGTCTGTGAATGATCAGAATATCAGAATGCATAAAAGCTGTGTTTACTTTAAAGGGATACTCATATGTCTAACAGCAGTTATGTTTCAGTTCTAAATGCCTCTCACACTCTCCCAAGGTGGCATTCCCAAGATGGACACAGAATTATACAGAGTTACTCTTTAACACCTGCTATTTATCAGTGCTTAGCAGCTGGAAAACACATTTGAACATACTTGTATCATGTCTGAAGCATATTCACAGCATCCTGCTGAAGAAGTAAATTTTATCAGCCAGCTATGTCATTTTATGTTCTTATCATGTACTTCATTTCCCTGTACTAAAGTCAGTACTGGAAATTCTTTGTCACAGGGAAATGTGTGAATCTTTTAAGTCATGAATGACATTTTGTCTTGAATATTCATTGTGAGAATAATGAAAGACCTCTGTGATCAGAGCTGTAATAATTTAATTATGTGGTACCAACCTACCTGTTGTCTCTCTGTCCTCTTTTTCTTTCTTCTTTGGGTAGGTCGTTTAGATCCTGTTTAGAGTGTCCTAGTTCTCGTGACAATGGGATGGTTGTAAGGGTGCAGATAATTCGAACAAATTGCCACCTGTAGCTGGTAGTTGTATGAGTTCTACTTGAGGAAATCTATGTGTGGTGCATTCAGAGGCATTTGTACCCAGTTTGTTGATTTTTTTTAAAGAACACTGAGAAGAATAAAGTTTATAGTTATTTGATTAAAGAAATTCCATTCATTACAGTTGATGACAGAATGTAATTTCTTGACGTTTCACATCACTAATACATGTCTTATCTTCTAATCAACCACCTTTGCACATTCATGAAGTTCAACTGAGGTTTATAAATTTTTTTATTACGGTATTAAATCCCGAGAAACAAGTGATAATTCACTGATACCTAATTTTTAAAACAATGCACTTCACCGTAATCATTTAAGGCACTTCAGAATATACAGTTTCTAATTATGGATAGTTTTGTCGACTGTTTTGGAAGGGAAACACACGTTTCACGTTATTTCTAACCGCTGGACCTAATGAGAGTGCCTCCAGCGTTGGTTGGTTCCCATATTCAATTTCCAATTGGCTAAAATTTTAATTTGTATGACTCCTCATAGGCTACTTTGAACAGAACAGTTACAGTCCCCATACTCTCCTGCACCATGAGTTATGGCTCCCTGACCTCTCAAGATCTTGGTTTCCCCCATTCTTGTAATTTCCAAGGGTTCTGGTATTTTTTTAAAAGATAGTTAATGTCCTGGTCCTGTCACTGGGCTGCTAGTCAGTCTACAACCCTGGTTTGGGTTATCCTAATTATTTCCTAACAAAAATATAAACTTTCTAAGTTAATTTACCGAATGTCCCCTTTCAATTTTTGTACACATCCTTATTTCATCCAAAGTTTACTCAAGAGGCTGTACAGTTACACATATGTGAACTGTTTCCAAAAATATAATTTTACGTTGTGTAAGAATTTGGACTCTGACATAAAGTTACCATCATTCATCATCATCATAAATTTATACTATACTGGGGGGAGGTCCTGCTTTAGCAGTAAGTAGACTGGACAGAGTGGTATTAAAATAGTGGAAGGTATTATAATGCAAAAGATAAGACAACATAGAATATTTAGTAGATATTCTGAAAAAGTACACAATACAGTCCTTTTTTTATGTTGCTACATTTTGCAGCTTCAGATGGCATATCATGACATCTGGAAAGACAAACTTGGCCTACTATCAAATACAGCAGAAACTGCAAATTATTAGTTACAAAACTTCTGTGCACAGTTTACACTAGCACACATTGCATCTACTGAAAATTTAACAATTCATAATTTTGCTTCACTTTTGAAGATCCAGGACTATACAAAATTTTTTATCTTTAACTGACCAATGGAGGTCCCATCTCAGAGTTTGTATGACCAGTATTATTTAATAAAATGAAAAAAAGAAACAAGATGCCTCCAAACCTCCTGCATCATGATATGCTTACCAACAAGACACAAACCTTATGATACCATAAACCTGTTTTTACTTACAAGAAGTGCAGCTAAGTTGCATTAATAAAGAGGGCAGCTTTTACCTAAATAATGATACAGAATTGTGCAGATTAGTGACCTTATATCAAATCCACAAATACTCCTGTTTTATCTTTGTCCACTTTTCGCTTCATCCCCACAGTGGTCACTTGTTGAACATTTTTATTGTTCAAGGTCTAAGAGAAATTCTGTTGTCCATGCTCAGCACATCACAATACTACTGTATCCTTAATTTGACCAACTTTTCTTGTAATGTTTATATAGTATGTTTCGTGAGTTGTGACACGATTTTCTATGTCTTTGTGGGGAGAAAAAAGTTCCGACCAACATGGTCCCAAGTCTGAATGATTATTGTGCTATGGACATTTTTTAATTCTTGTAAATGCCGTCCAGTGAACAACACGCTCAACTTTTGGGAGTGATATTATACACTACATTCCAGGCTTTTTTCTGTAGTTTAATATGTGCTCTTCAAAACCCAAGTGGCAAGGTTGATTATGGCATAGTATGGAATTTTCAGAAACTTGCTTTAAGGACAGGCCAGTGTAAATTCAAGGGCGTTTCTTTCATTAAGTAAAATTTAGATGTTAACAGTCTACATCTTCTATTTTAAGTTTAAAGCAGTCATAACTCTGTAACCATTCAAAATCAGATACATGTTTATATGAAATCAGAGAGACCTATTAAATAATCTCCTACTGTTATATTCAGAACTCTTGAAACGCCCTGCATATATTCATACAGTGGTGTTACTTATGTCCTGTGCAGCTGGGGCGTGTCGCTGACCCCTCAAACCCCTCTAGTGCTGAGGTCAAAAATAGAGTACAGCTATACCTCTACTCTCCCTAAGGGCCTTTGTGGCCTATGAAAGGGTGAAACCTACCTACTTATGTTCTGTAAAGCACAAACAGCATTAATAATAAGCTGCTGATGTATTTCATTCACACAGAGAGTTTCAGTTAGATGCACCTCTGAGCTTCTGAAGTCAACAAAACATTTCTTATATCCTCCTACACTTTTATCCTTTCACATTTCCATATCAAACTGAGATCCAAGAGGGATGCAAAACTACAAAAAATGCACATTGAGTCACTGCACACTCCAAGAAGTACACACATAATCATGATCTGCATATGGCAGGAAAAGGAACAGAGAAGATGAGACAAGTAGGAGCAACAGTTTGGCATGACAACACTCTCTATTTGAAAGGGGGAGATAAAACAGGTAAAATGGTACAGTACTGTATTTTTATTAAATCTGAATCTTACAGTTTCTGTTCAGCTGCTTTTTGTTGCTTCTGTTGCATCTCTTCACTCTGTAGTTGCTCCAGTGTCAGCAGTGAGACACCCAGTTGATCCTCTCGGCTGAATGGTTGTGCCATCTGTCTCAGCCACCGTTTGGCAATCTAATATTTGACAGAACGACCCATTTGTAATTTTAACTGTTAACAGTAAAGCTCTGCTTTACTGTTAGCAATTACAGCAATTACAAAATTATGGCTTGGATGGGGGAGATGAGGGCTACAGACTTTTAGTAGGAAAACTTCTGGAAAGCAGCTATCTGCATGTTCCCAAAGGCACACTTTACACACTAGGAATACACCATCCAATTATTTTAGCTCACAGTGAAAATCAAGATGCCAGAGATACATTTTTACTGGTATGTACTTCCACACTGAAATCTTGCAGTAAAACTTTCATGCGAGGCCTACAAAATTAATTACATCAGTGTCTGATTCTATAAAAGAGCTTTCTCAAGACAGCTCTTCACCAACAAGCCGCTTCATAAGATCTGGTCCTTGTTTCCTTGTTCATGGTAAAATGCAAAGTTCCCTCTTCATGGCTACCCTAATCAGGCAACCTAATGAAACTCTAATGTGTATCAGATAACAGATGACCCTCAAGCATCTAACCTGTACAAAATCCAAACATTCTTAACATCAGTTCTCATGGCCCTCAAATATTAATCAAGTCACTCAAAAGATACTATGTACTTACAGAGTTCTTATAACACCAATTTTATGGTGAAGAAATGTTATCCCTATACCAATATGGTAGAGAGCCCCTTGCAAGCCATCTGCAACTATTTATTCACAGCCACCTTTCATAAGTGAATGCTGTCTTCCATGTGTTACCCAAGGAAACTTGCTGCTGCTTTTCAGACATATACAAAATTTATACTTTGGTTGAACATTGGTAAGCCTTAGATAAGAAGAAACATTCTTGTTTTGAAATGTGATTGCTTGTCCTTGTTTACCTGGACAGCTTCCTCAGTAGACAAATTGCAGAGTGAATCCTTGAGGTGTTCCTGTATCCACTTCGGCAGCTTACTGCGTTTGTCAGAACGAGAGAATCTCTAAAATGAAGGCAGAATATTAATTTTCAGGAACCTGAATTCCTCGTACAATGACCATGACAGATCATGTTACTTTTTACCTTGTCTGCAAATATCATGATCCCGTAGTCAGTCTTGCCTCTGATGGCCCGTCCCACACACTGTGCAGCATGCCTCATTGCATCAAATGTCAGGAAGTCATTTTCACGGATCTGTAATAAGTTACCCTTCATAATATATATTTACCTGACTGAAAATGACATTATGATGAAGTTACATATGGAAACCCCAAGTTTATACAACAGACAGTTATAATCTTTTCCTCGTTTATTTTGGAGATGAGTAGTTCAGTCGGTGTAACAGTGGCTATAGGTAAGAGAACAAGAGTTCAGTTCCTGACAGCAACAAGTGTCTTCATCTTCACTAACACATACAGATCAGATATGGAGCCCATCAAGCCTCATATGCATCAGGTACTGGGAATGAAGTGGCCATAGTGTTGTATCTACGAGGTTCGACAACAAAGTTCAAGAACTCATCGTGGTAAAAGTGCTACATACCTCATTGCTGAATACCACTGTGGTTGACTTCAAAGTACTCCCTTTGGGAAGCTATGCACCGATGCCAGCGCCTAGTCCACCCTTCAAAACAATTCTGGAACTGGTTTTGTGGAATGGCCTTCAGAGCTGCCATTGTATTACTCCTGATGTCATCAAAATGCCTTCCTTTCAATATTTCCTTTATCTTCGGGAAGAGAAAAAAGTCAATGGGGGCCAGATCTGGTGAATAGGCAGGGTGTTCCAACACAGTTATTTGTTTAGTAGCTAAAAACTCCCTCACAGACAGTGCTGTGTGAGCAGGTGCATTGTCGTGATGCAAGATCCATGAGTTGTTGGCAAAAAGTTCAAGTCGTTTCCATCTAACTTTTTCACGCAGCGTTTCCAGTACTTGGTTGACTGTTTGTACAGTTGGTACAAATTCATAATGAACAATCCCTCTAATATCAAAAGAAAGTCAACAACATTGTTTTGACTCTTGATTTGGACTGACGGAACTTTTTTGGTCGTGGGGAATTGGCAGTCTTCCATTGTGCACTTTGCCACTTCGTTTCAGGGTCATATTGGTAGACCCATGTTTCATCACCTGTGATAACACAGCCCAAAATGTCATCTTGCCTCTCCAAAAGGTCTTGGCAAATTGTGACTCTTCTTTGCTTTTGTTCTTCGTTGACCTCATTTGGGACCAATTTTGCATACACCTTCCTCATGTCAAGATCTTCAGTTAAGATTTTCTGAACTGTTTCTCTGTTGATGTTCACTTGCTCTGCTATGCTCCTGACAGTCAGCCAATGATTTTCACGTGCAATTTGGCAAACTTTTGCAATGTTTTCTTCAGTTCTGCTTGTTGCTGGCCATCCTGATCTCTCTTCATCAGTGACACTTTCTCTTCCCTCAGAAAAACATTTCACCCACTTGTAAACTGCTGTTTTCTTCATAGCATTATCCCTGTAAACTTGCACTAACATCTCTCTGATTTTGTTTCCACTCTTTCCAAGTTTAACAAGAAATTTAGTGTTTGTTCGTTGCTCTAATTCAAGCTCCGACATTCTCGCGGCAGCACACCAAAACACACACAGACAGTAAGAGATGCCACTCAGAAAGAGACTGCCATAGATCAACAACAATACAGCTGTGAAACGCTGATATGTCAACATCATCAAACCATACTGAGACTTTTGTCCAGTGCTGCCATGGCAAGCATACAGTGGCGAGTTCGCAAACTTTGTTGTCCGACCACGTAATACCAAAGTAATGAATGCACAAAACTACAGGTGCAGGATTTGCTGCAGAAGATTAACAAAATATTAAATACTGTAGTGATATAGGTACACAGAAATTTTGGAAGGTACAGACAGTCAAAATTACTCTTTTACTGGATGCCTATTGGAAAATATTATTCACAAAGCAGCATTTGAACAAAAGAACTAGAATGATCAGCAGTTACAGAGTACAATACAAACTCAATGCCTATGGGGAAACTCCCAAAGCAAGCATTGTATTTCACCTGGAATTGGTCCCGGAGGTATTCCAATCTCGCTCGCAATATTCTTGATTGTGTGTACACATAAGGAATCCCAAACATCAGAACAGCTCGACCAAGATGATGATCGAAGTCCACGCCTTCTGAAACTTTTCCCCGAGCCACAGACAACAGCACAGCTCCCCGTCCACTTTCACAGGCCTACACAACAAAACAGGTCACACACAACAGGCAGCCTGAGTGCTCATTCCAAATGAATTAAAAGTACAAAACATAAGCTTTTACTTTTCCTCCAATATTTAACTTTATTTTTAACCTATTTCACTCTCTGCAAGATAAATTAATATACAAACTGAGGGTTACACAGGGAGGAGTTTTATAGTTCTAGGAAACTTAATTAGCATTTTCAATGGATTTATGTTGTGTGTTAACTAAGCATAGTACAGTAGAAGGGATTTAATATGTATACAAGTGCATAACAATATATCCCAGTATTAGAGAATCTGGCTGTGAATTGGAAGAAAGCTGTCCACTGGCATTCAGCAGAAGTGGTGTTAAAAGTTTCAGCTTTTGTTATCAGAAGGTTGTTTAATTAGTAAAGGAAGGGATTCAGTATATGAGTACATACTCTGATGTAGTTCAGAAGAGCAAGGCTAGTTTCAGCTGCGTCTTGTGTTTCAATAAACAGAAGTTTGTTCCGCTGCAAGCTGTCCACTACGCCCTGGTCATACCAACTGGCCACTACTGACTCCATGTATAAGTATGATGTGAAAAAACAAACAACTCCATCTGGGACAATAGTAGCAATCTCCACTAACAGCTGACCATAGTTCCGCACTACAGCAACGTCTTCTCTTGTCTCAAATCGGGATGAGATGGCAACTTGGTCATTGCCCTTGGAAACAATCTACAACAAACAGCGACTTTGAAAACCTAAGTTACCATCCTTTCATTTAAGCTGAATTGTTAAGACTTCTTTTACTGTATTCAGAAGGAACTTGTCATGATAATTCTAATTCTCATAAAGTCTAAAATGCATCATAACAGTCAGATACATAGTTACCTCTTAATGGGAATATGCTTTTAACTGTACTGAATAAATATATATGTGCACAACCTATTATATTTCAGTCAGTAAAGAGGAATTTAGCTACAAGCTAGGTAGATGTGCTCATATTAAAACAAAGGTGTTGGGAATATTCTGTTCACTCTCACATTCGTGTTGGCTTTCGGACACAGTCTGTTATATTCCTATCCTCGAGGTGAAGCGGCAATAGAGGCGATCACTTGTCCAACTATTGCTAAGTTCTTGAATAATGAAGTATTAATTTGTCAGCTCCATTACATGCTTAGCTGCATGAAATTGCACATATTGCAAGTATTTTCTCAGGTTCAATAATGATCACATATTAACTACTACAAAAGTTGTCTGGAAAGAGGATGGCTGCACAGTCGACTGGAAAACCTGGGAACAAAGGTAGCAGTTGTCTGCTTAAAAAATGTTACTTTTGCCATGAAAGACTGGGCAAAACTCCTATTCAGGTTAACTAGTACACTATCTGAGATTTGAACAGGGTACTTTCTGCATATGTCATGCTTATTCATGACAAACATTTAGACTTTTTTTTAACTTCATTCTAGAAATTGGTATTTGCATGTCATGCTGTGAGCTTACCATTGGGAGCAGACATGGCCTTGCTAGTGTCATGGTGAAGGAACTCATGATGACTGGGTGGAAATCCAAAATCTTGGGGTACATGTCAAGTGGAGAGAGAGTGCCAGATGTGATTACCACAGTCTGAAACCGGTCAAACACTGGCTTGATAGCAATAGAGGAGTCCAGACAACTGCAACAGGGGCCAACAAATGTTTGCTGAATGTCAGCCTCTAAGTGAACCAATCTCATGTTTCACATCATCCACTGGCTGAGGTATATTTTATGCACACATTTCAGAAGTGGTTTTATTCCTACTTCAGGTGATGGGCTGTAAGTATAATGATGGACTCTTATTCTGAGGTTTGTGGTGATGGCTGAAAACAAATTCAGATCTCTGAGTACTAGGCTAGTAACTAACTGATCATTAAACAAAAGAAATGTCACTATAATGACAACCGATCACCTGAAAGATGATTGCCATAATGTTATGTGTATACAATGGGCAAACCACAGAGGTCAGTAACTAGTGTAGTGGCCAAGAATTCAAAAGGTCCCAGGATCAATCCCAACTGATACCTCCATTCATTCATTCATTCCATTGGCATGTGTAGAAT
>Ga0209628_10001892_pt1 | contig 13918 bp, 7 predicted proteins | sample TergutCu122P4_FD_187285 | JGI IMG/M metagenome (GOLD analysis project Ga0209628, IMG submission 187285) | Cubitermes ugandensis P4 segment gut microbial communities from Kakamega Forest, Kenya - Cu122 P4 (SPAdes) (version 2) | ecosystem: Host-associated > Arthropoda: Insects > Digestive system >...
CTCATACTGCATTCTTTCTGAAGTTTACCTGTCAATGTCATGTTGTATGTGTGGCCATAAGTTTTTCCAAAATTTTGCCAGTTTTGAGTGTAGCTGGTGAATTTCTGAATTTAGTTTCTGTTATTTAAATTGTAAGAATTTTATTTCATCTTTTATCCTCAATTTGGTTACATTCTGTTGTGTGTGTTTGTGCGCTGGAAAAGTGTTAGGAATCTATATTTTAGCATAGGAGGTGGTTAGTCTCTTGCTAAGGTATTTTCTATAAAAATAAATGCTTGCCCTACAGTTATATAGCTTCCTCTTAGGGTTTTCGAATTGGTGGTTGGGGCTTTGACTAGTGTCCATAAATTTAAGGTTTGCCATCCTCGTTGTGTGAGTAACTAATGAGTGGGGGGAAAGTGTAGTCAAACAACACAACTTGTTTAGAAAGATGTTGTATTCTAATAATGAAACTACATGTTTCGCCCTGTAATGGCCATCATCAGGTTTCTACAACAGTTAAGAGGAGTCTATATATCTGTGTGAGGGCGTGTTGAAGAAGAGATCTTTATGCATCAATCCCTCGTTTGCTCTAATGTCTGGTTCAAATTGCTGTATGTGGCCAATAAAAAAAGTTATTTCCGAACTGTAGTGTGGGCATATTTATTTATTCTTGGGGCTGCACAAACTCTAGTGGCAGGGTCTAGTTTATTGTAATTGTCGTCTCTCTCTCTTTGGGGAAACCCTTGTGTTGGTGACGTTGGTGGATATTCTGTCACCCCACAGGAAACATTCACCAAGGTCATCAACACTAGGGGTCCCTCCAGAAGGAGACGACAATTACGATAAACTAGACCCTGCCACAAGAGTTTGTGCATCCCCAAGAAGAAATACTTATGTCCACATTACAGTTCGGAAATACCTCTTTTTATTGGCCATATATAGCAATTTGCATTAGATATTAGAACAAACAGGGATTGATGCATAGAGATGTCTTTATCAACACGCCCTCACACAGATATATAGACTCTTCTTAATCTTTGTAGAAACCTGATGATGACCATTACAGGCTGAAACATGTAGTTTCATTATTAGACTAGTGTCTTTCTAAACAAGTTGTGTTGTTTGACTACACTATCCTCCCTCTAATTAGTTTATTATTATTTTTGAAGTACGCACACCAACAGAAACCTTGCAATATTTTCAATCTCAGTACGTCACATGGATTTTTTTCTCAGAATGTGAAGGATTTTTTTTTCCAATCCGCAGCCGTACTCACTCAAACACATGACAGTCAATAGGGCCCCTCTGGACTATCGAGCAGCCCAACTTAAAAATCTCTGCTTGACCACTCACAACACTAACAATCGACAGATATCTATGCCCTCGGCGGGAAGCCAACCCAAAATCCCACCAAGCCAGAGGCCGCAATCCCACTTCTTAGACCGCGCGGCCACTGGGATAGACAAATTCATGGGGATACGTTTAAAATATATTAATTTGTGAAAAACTCCCTACCTCTTGCAGTGTCATTATATTACTTTAAATAACTGTGCCTACAATTCTGATATTAAACTGACTGATACATAAACAGCAGTATCTTCAGATGTAATAAGCCCATATGTTGAATTTTTTAAACCTCTAGTCTGTGACACTATTGCTTAATAGTCTTACAAATTTTGCAGCGTTATATATCATTTCAGTTCTTGAAGTATCTCTCACAACAGCCACATGCAACCTAACGTAAATAGAAACAAACAAATAAGAATTTAGGAAAGTGCAAGTATAAATTGGAATTGCGTTTCTTTTGGAAATATTGACCTAGAAGGGACAACTCTAGTGCGAACCAAGGTCACGTTTGAGGGGATATGTAAAAACCCCCAACAGTCCATAATGGAGTGAAGAAAATACGCATTAGTCCGTTGAACATCATCTTCATAATATTCAGGTTGGTGACTTGTGTGCTGTTACCTGCAAAAGAATAAATGGGCCTAACGTGTTTAATCATCATCATCATCATCATATATCTGTCTTGGAGTTGGGCCACTTGTTGACCTGTTTCGGTCTCACGTATCCACACGACAGATCTGTCGCCGCTGGCATTATCTGAAGGCAAGTGTGTCTTGGACAAGTTCTTGATCCCTAAATTCCACTCTTCCAAAATTTAAAGCCTTTTAATTTTGGGCGCCACGCTTACAGTTAAATTTTTGCCACATCTCCAGAAGTCGTTTCAAACATTTTCCAAGAAATTTTTCGATGAATGTATAGTAATTTGTTGGTGGAATTTGAAAGTGATCCACAAACAGAGGAATATCTAAACTACTGTGTGATATAAGGAAAACATTTCCAATATAGTATCGAATAGTGGTAAAAAATACTGCTTTTTTCGCATTTACTAGACGACAGGAGAGCTCGCAGTTTCTCTATTACTTTGACGGACTTGCAGGGGCACATTCCGTTCGAATTGCGCAGTGCTAAATAATTAGAAACCCCAGAAAAAATAAAATGTGAATTCAGATTAATTTAACTTGACTGAATATAGGAATGTAGGAATGCTTTTAAACGTTTTTCATTGTTTCCTTCGTATAATGCTATTATAAAATACTTTTCTTCCAGAACAGGGGAGTCTACCCAGATATGAGTCAAGCAGTGGTACTTTATGTGGCATTCGTTTGTGAAGTGTTTCTGATCTGCTGGTTTGGAACCCAGCTGACACAACACGTAAGAGTGAATGGTTTATTGTTGTTGCTGTTGTTCTTAAATCGACATGCAGAGAGCTTGCAACGGATTAGGAGCTTAGAGCTTCTTTCAGTTGTGGATGGGTTTGTGTAATCTCTGGCCTTTTATTGTTAAAAATTGATGATATTTCCAAACGTTTTAATTGTAGTATTATGAAAATTATTTTGCATTTTTTTAGAAACTGCATATCATTTTATGCTTCTCATTTCTTCGCCAGAAATAATAAGCCATTCCTTCCAGCTTTCTTAAGATATCCTACAGGTCAGTCACACAAAATATAAATATTGCTTTGTACTCGTATTTTTGTAAAAAAATAACTCTTTATTTGAATCAGTTTTGTACAATTTTTGCCACAAGCAAAAATATGATATTCACTACTGCATATCCTAAGTGTTAGGCGTAAATACATGAATTAAAATTAAAATTTTGTAACTAAGGACGTAATTATTTCTAATTAGGTAGTCATAAAATAATTTGGTGTTAGAAATAAGCTCGATTTCATTAATTCTAACATAACAAACCCTCTCTTAGTCCTAGTATCACTGGTGATTATGTGATGGTGATCTAAAAAATTTAAGTTTTTAAAGGATGTGAATGCAGATCTTATGAATCAGGTGGCATCAGGACGAAGGATGTTACAACCGTATGTAATGGAATCTACAGAAGTAAAAGAACATCTGGCAAAATGAAAAAAGGCCTTATTTGCCAGGAAATGGTCAGAGATTTTACTGAGTTCACTTTCATAAATCGATACCTCACACAGCTTCAAATCAGAAACAATAATGTAGTGTGTGTATTCCAGCCCACATGAACAGGATGCGCTGAACAGGAAGACCCTTCATGAATGTGTGAACACTTTGTTTATTCCCCTGTTTTGAATAATAGCAACACCTCAGAGAATTATGAATGAAGGCAGTATATTTCAACAGATAAGTTTTAGGGATATTTTATTTAGTGTGGGTAATTTATGTGTCTGAAATTTTGTATTTTATATATTCACGACAATACCCATACTCCCCTTATGCAAGAAACTCTTTGGCAGCTAGCCAAACGCTGAATTAAATCCCGTATTGCGAAATTGCTAAATTCTGGGCAATTATCTGTAGAAATAATAACATACACCTATATTAAATAAAATGTTGAGTTGAAATATAAAAGAATATTACTGTTTCATGAATAAAAGCTTGAATGTGATAAAATGTTTAAGCTAAAATCGAAGTGAAATTTTACCTGGGAGAGAGAAGTATTTTCATTAATTCTTAAAGGATGACATGACATAAACGTAAAGCTGCCCATTACATACCAGACAGACACAGAAGGGAGAGAGAAGTCTAGAACTATCCATTTTTAACACCGTCGTTATAATAAGGTGTTCAGTGCTACCCTCCGGCCGTTTTACTATCGGAAAAAAGACACGGTACCTATTTTACAGGAGGCATGATACAGCATGATAATTCAAATCTAAGGAAAACTATATTTTAAAAATTCACGAAGCGATAAATAAGTTCTTATACACTGAATATATATGGAAAAATTCTCAGGATGATTGAGGATAATGCCGCTGTACCATGACACAAAATCACTGCAATTCGGATGGCAAATACCCGTTACAAGTCCCAGAATGCCAAACAGGAAATTTCAAAGAGGCCTACGACATTAATTGTGAAATGTTTCAGGCGGAGAGTGTGAAAGACGCGGCATTCGGGTGCGACTGGGTGGGATCCCCTATCCCATTTCAGCGATGTCTGATGTTCATCATCGCTACGGCAAACAAGGAGTTCCAACTGACAGCGGGAAAGTTTGTTCCGGTGTCAAATTTGACTATGATGAATGTATGTAGAATAACTATTCCATATTATTTTTTCATGGGTCAACCGCCCCTAGTGGGCCCTGATTTCCTTCGTGTTGAGGATACTCTATCACACTCAGACCCGCCACACTCGGTAGGAAACTTCTGGACGATTGATCAGCCAGACGCAGGGAACTCTACTTGATAACACCCAACATTCACAAGAGACAGACTTTCATGACTCCGGCGGAATTCGAACCCGCCATCCCAGTTAGTGAACTGCCGCAAACCCAGGCTTAAGACCGAGAGACCACAGGGATTTGCAAATATTCTGTATCAAAGCTAAAACAATTTACTCCAATGTAATACAAAATATCTTATAAAGAAAAGTTACCGAAATATCTCAGGTGGTCTAAAAACCATCATGACCGTTTACGAATGAATAAATGTCGTAAAATAACAACAAAGTACCAATTAAAAACATATTTTTTAAACACCCAACATAAATTTCGGCATGCTGTCATTTTTACTCAAATCCCTTATGTTGTTGGACCGGAGAAACATTTCAGGTCTTTAATAAATACGTTTTTTATATTTGTAGTTCCGTGCATCGCAAATATATTTTCTTATAAATAAACAACGAGAAGCAGCTTTAAGCAGTCTTATTTATTATTTACTGCGAGATCACTCTAAATGTTTCGGGTACTATCTGCACCCATTATCAGGAATGCATAAAACTCTAGTTACAAACACTGGTACAAGTCATGTGTCAGAATGACGTAGATTGAAATCCGTTAAAAGCTGTCAAGGTCGGGTGTCTACCTCATTATGTCAAGGCCATGATATAGTGAGGTAACACCCGAACTTGACAGCTTGTAACGGAGTTTAATCTACGTCATTCTGACACATGACTTGTACCATTGTTTGTAACTACAGTTTGATGCATTCCTGATAATGGGTGCAGAGAGCACCCGAAACATGTAGAGTGATCTCGCAGTAAATAATAAATAAGACTGCTTAAAGCTGCATCTCGTTGGTGATTTATAATAAAACAAATGAATAAATACGTCTTTATATGTGCAAATTTATTTGTGTTTCATAGTAGATCGATGGTTTTATGAAAAAGAATAGAATATATTACGCCCTGGGCCAGAATAAAGGGAAGTCCAGCCGGACAGATGACCGGGACACCGGACCACAACGAGCAGTCAGAAGTCACCGGAATAATCGGGAACATGGTACAATCAAACTCGGTTTTCCATTTTAAAAAAAACTTATCCGAAAATTATCTGCAATTCGGGCACTCACTGTCTTCAATTTGCCATCCCAGTCTTAGTAGAGTTTAAAGAATACCAGTTGTAATGTGAGGTAAAATGGCCACATTTCTATTTCCTGAAATTATATTATCTGTAAACGGATTTCTTTTTATTACCATGGACCAAACCAATTAAAAAATATTTTCACACACATAAAGAAAACTTTCAAAATCAGCGAAATTCAGTATTTTAAAATATATTTGTAGTATTTAAAAATTCCCAATTCAATCAACTTGATGAATGAAGTGACAGAGGCTGAAGTCCAGTAGTATCGAGAATAAACGAAATGGAGAATATGTAAATATATCTGAAATGGGCCTTAAGATTAGCACTTAAAAAACAAAACAAAAATTCATAACTTTAAATATTTTTTGTCATATATTGCTATTCACTCACTTGTTTCGGTCGATTCTGCAACGGCTATGGAACATGTAAAATGGTCATATATTTATGGAGTCTGAAAGCTTACACTACTAGATATTCTAGTGCTCTTTTCTGAAAAGTCATAACTGAAACATTTTCTTTAAATTTTCACAGGTTCTGGGGTTTCTTACTCATACACACGTATATGTAGATAATTAAATAATTTTCTTCCGCAGATAATGCAAGAGACGCTGTCCTTATTCATGTTCCTGCTTCAAGTGAAAGAAAAGAATGAAAAAAAAACTGGACCATTGATGTAGACAACAAAGCGCTTAGCATTCCTACACAGGGATGTCTGTATTTTATTTTCTTGTATTTTTATTAAACACAAGTTCTGGATAGTGCAACATAGCTAACTTATTGACTATATATAAATTAACAGCTTACATTTAGAGTCACCCCTTATTTGATGCCTGAATATCGCACAAAAATCAATATGTAGAATTTATTAGAGTCATTCTGTACCCTCGTCGCACTTATATACGTACATTTGACAATACTCAGTATATAACAACTTATGTGAATATAATCACAAATTCACTCTAAATGCCTCACTTTCCGGACAACTTGTAATGGGAAAGGAAGAATACCAGAAATTTGGCTGAATCCATCATTTCTACTTCCAGGTTCTAACCAACATATTTTCGAATACAAGTCTAAAGCAGATTGCATGGTGACAAATATTTGACCTGGAAGATTATTACACTGCTGCAGAGGAGTGAAAGAATGAAGGTGTCAAAAGTTTGAATTTAGAGTTCCACGCCTTCTATTTCTCGGTTTCTGAGTCAGAATTATCATCGTTAATAAGAATCAAAGAAACCTTACATCTGAAATTCACCTGTCAGGAGATACTGTGAGACAAGAGCGACATTTAGCACGTAAGCTAAAAGTAAAATTTCAGAGCACAGACCCAGGGAATATATGTTACTTTCCGTGCTAACTATATAACTCTGTACCTTCGACTTATAGTAAATTAGTGATACTAGAAAACTACTTAAACATGAGCAACCATTCGCCCCTTAATAACGTTCCTGCTTCTTGGAGTTTGTAATTGAATTAAATAAAAGGTGATCCTTATGTGATATTTCTGACACACTTACTACTTACTATCTCTCAGAACGTGAGTATCACAACTTATTTCACTGCCAGATTCTAGTGCACTTTCTTATATAGTACGAATAAGGCATTTTTTTATTTTTTAGAAAATGAGGAACCCCTATTCAATCCCACAATAAATAAATATTTTATTAAAAAATGCATAATAGTTTTGACTGCCACTTATTCCGTCTTCAATCTGAACCCCATTTGTCATTATACATTTGTAAACACAATATCAATTATTATTCCAAAACTTGCATATAATATGAACATCAAGATTCGCTCAGATCTCGAAAGCGAAATTTAATTTCGTGTGGTGGAGGGAGTAACCACCGTCCTCGGCGTATCATACAAAAGGGATACAGTGGATAGAGAATGATGTCGTTTTTACGTGTATAAAATTCCATGTCTTTCACATTCGATAAAAATTAATGAGAAAAGGCAGTAGAGGATTTAATCTTTATGATATAAAGAATCATTATTCCACAACGCCCATTTTCAAAGCCCTAATTATGCTTTGTATAGATAATTTATAACCGCCCTTTAATTACACATACTTAATATACTACATGTGAAAAAATCTGTGAAAGGAGAGTGATTTAAAATTGCAGCGAAGAGAGTTAAAATAATTTTCATATCACAGATGTCAATAAACGCATTTTAATCCCTTACTAAGAAAAATGGCTCTGTTTTACCGCATCTCCCACGGGTTAGTCGGAAAGATGCAGGCTTGCTTTGCGACAAAAGATTTCTAAAAATATGAATCTTGAAATGTTCCATTCAGTAGTTTAGTAAATCGTGATTTCGCAAACAGACCTCGTCGTAATTGTAAACATGATGATGGTTCCCAAGACTTTACTTACATAACGCAGAAAACCCACAAAATATTAGCAATCACATATATTTTCGAGGGGCGAGAATTTTTCTTCAGTCTCCAGGCTTCTCCACTCAGATTTTCCTGTGCCAAAACTGAAAACAGTTTTAAACATTTCATGGTATTTCAGGTAATAAGAATGGGGAATACTGATTCTACTTTCTTGTATTATGGCTACCTAAATACTTATAATTTTTAGAGTTCCACAAATTTTTGGTCATAAACAAAGCCACCGTTTTAAACATTTCGTAACATTCTAAACTTAATCATACAAAAGTATAATATTATTTTATTTTTGAATTAACTTCGCTGACATTTTATTAGGGTTGCAGGAGATATTTTGTCAAAGAAATGCGCATCCCGATTCCAATCTAAATTCCACTAATTTTGTCGTTAACCAAAATTTTCCTATCTTTAATTTCAAGGATGATGATTTTTCTTTCACAGCTCACGTTTCCTTGCAGTATTGCAAATATGCAGGCCTACAATATATATTTTTATTTTCCTGTGTAAAACAAAATAAAGACGCAAAAGGCAGGTCGCCCTAAGGATGTCAGCAATCATCACCATGACACTGTGCCAGATATTACGATAGAAAACTCCAAACTTTGCCTTACAAATTTAACGAAACGAATCTTTCACACCCAAAGTCCAACGAGGGTTTCAAGAACTCTCTTTTACATCTAACTTACGCAACGTTATAAAGAACAAATAAAAATGGAATGGCTCAACATCCAGGAAAACTTCTAATTTAAAACATAATTCACATTATCGCAAAATTTCAGGAAGTCCCTGTCATGACAGAACAAAATCATATTTAAAAATTTTTGCTCCCTTGATTTTAACTTTTAACTATTCAATTTGAAACCCATATTTTTTATTAATCTCTTTGTAAGCTGTATCTGCTTAAAAAGTTCAATGAATTCGTATTATTTTATCTTACGAAAATGTAAAGTTGAGATCTCAAGTGTATATAGCAACTTGACCATATTATAATGTAATTTACATGATGACTGTTTTTTATACTTCAATTATAGCTGATAATGGTTTCTTATACATCATCCGAAATATGCTTCCTTAATTCTACATAATAACATGGCATAAAAAGTATATGTGAAACACCGCTCTCACACATTTACACTGGTTAGGTCCAAATCCATATTCTTGATTTAAAACAAGTTTTGCTGCGTGTGCAGTTAAACTGGAGAGAAGAGTATTGAATATAGTTGTGTGTTTGTAGTTGATAATACGTAATAACTAGATAATTATTACAGCCAGTTCTATCATCTTCCTTACACACAGAATGCTGAAACACTAATTGTAATTTAAAAAAAAAATCTTCCTTTTTTGATGGAATACATCTCTTTGTGCTTAGATAGTACTAATGAAGTAGAACAGTGGTACGTCAGGCACAACTGTTTTATTGTTCTATAGCATAGGCTACATGTTTCGACCTGTATACAGGTCATCTTCAGGGCTTCTTATACAGGTAAGTCCATAAAATGCTATACATGTTGGGATCCCATCATGTTAACAGAGGCAAAATGTTGTGCCTGACGAACCACTGTTCTATTTTATTAGAAAAATTCTTCTGTTTTCCAACGTAACTAAAACAATTAATGAAATACCACCGCGCTGTTTTCCATACAACAACCGCCCCTCTTTTTACACAAGATATTCCACGCATTACAAGCAAACATAAAGTTCATTACCGTGTTTACAAGAAGCTTAAATTGGTCCTTATGCGTAACCCAATAAATAAAACCAGTTGTCTATCTTGGTCCTGCTCAGTCACATTATTTGCTAAAATCTGGCGAAAGGAAATAACTGACTTCTAAGTTTGATGTGATTTTGACCGTGCATCGTCGTTAATATGTGGAAAAAAAAAAATGCCAGCTAGATGGCTATTAGTCTGTGGTTGTCATTGATCTTGAGTCTGGTTAGGTTGTTAGCTAAGTCGGTTGAATTGTTTATTGTATAGTAATTGTTCAGGTGTAAGTGTTGGTTCAGGATGTTATTGAGCTTCTTGGCTGTTTTGTATGCGAGGGCACTTCTATTGTTAATTACCGGGTTATTAGTCTGTGGTTGTAATTGATCTTGAGTCTGGTCAGGTTGTTAGCTAAGTCGGTTAGTCTGTCGGTTGTACTCTTGAGCTCCTGATGATGGGCATAGTGGTGCCCGAAACATGTTGAGCAAGCAATAAGATCTGAAATAAAAACGTCTGTTGCATCTAGTTGGCATTTTATTTCCACATATGACTTCTAAGTATTAATAATGTAAAAACACGCAAATTATGCCGCTGTATCAATAAATAGATTAATAATAAACACAAAAACCAATAATATTAACAAATATTTCTGTTTTGTTAATACTTTCCTCCGCTCCATATCGCTATTTTTCTAAACTGAGAGTTATGCCCTTCATATTTTTCAATATTCCATTGTTTTGATCGTCCAATCTTCCTATTTCACATTTTCTTCTTCCTTAATACACGAAGACCTGATATTCTGTGTCTGTCATCAGTTTCTTTATTTACCCAATTTCGAAATTTCCGTTCAGCTTTACTACTTCCCGTTCCACAACGACGGCTGGCGATCTCTTATGAAATAATGCTCATATTTTTGAAACTAATAATTTTTGTTCGTGTTTTAAACCACCACTGTGCTGTTTTCCAACAGCTCCATACATAATGTTTTTTGGAACACAACTCTTGAAATCCCTTTTTTCGGATAAACATCCTCTTACTTGCATTGTCCTTTTATAAAGATCATTTCCAAAATATCTTTACTATAGCATCATATGTATCATAATAATCTTTTACTTGTAGTCTCTTTGTTTGGTCGACCGTCAAACAGATTCATTATAATTGCGAAAAATATATTTGAGATTAATTAAGCATTTGAGAGCATACTCTAATAACTTCATGATTAGAGCTAACGCATTTGAATGATATTCGTGTTTCAAAGGTCGCAATACCTCGGGTGTGTATTTTATTCTTTGAAGTCGCCAATCATCAGTTCCGACTGACAAAACAGTGAATAAAATGTTCCATGTCACCCACCGAAGCAGGCAGCGGATGATTGACAATTATCACAACACTCTAGGTTATCATAAGGTAGGATACATACAGAACTATATTAACGGAAGATGTGTAACCGAGGCGGACTGCCGTAAAATTTGTGCCGCATCTCCTGAATGACGACCATTAACAGCACCATCCCTCGGTACAGGAACATATAATATAAATATTTATAACCATTTAGGGGCAATGTTAGGAATGCATTGTTTAAATTAATGCAGGATTACAGGCCGTGTTGGACTGATTCACGAAACGTGAGTTCCAAAAATGCTTATAGCAGAATGAGGAACTCTATGACCAGTGTATAAATTCCGAATGGAAATACTTGGAACAGTCAGTGCCGACCTCTAATTAAGATACGTCTACAGTTGTTCCATTGTCTCAGTCCGGAAAATGCTGGTTGTAATACAACACAACCTTACTATAGAATATAAGATTTGTAAAAGCATTCTCTTCCCTTGCACATGTATTACATTTCTCCTGGTACAATACTAAACTGATCTCCATCCGTCACTCTTATCCTCTCAACCTGAAGCTTGTACATTCACACCCCACATTCATAGAGAACCTTGAGATGCTGTCAACACTCAGACTGCGCAAAGAATTTGAAACAACTTAAAGTGTCAACTCGTTAACTACAGCGCAGAATTAAAAACAACATAGCATCATTAGCAGGCATATACGATAGTCCAACCTTCGTGTTACAACGACGCCTATGAATTAAACTACAGAAGATGTAAAGGTAAGTTAAGGAATAGCGTAATAAACTGTAGATTTTTGTCATTCATAGGATAATGTAGAAAGAACAAAAATGTATAGGGCGGCCCGACGGAATACTTGAAGAGAGTAGACCGCCTGAGAGGCTTGACTATATGAAAGGAAAATATGAAAATAAGTATTTAAGAAACAGTACGGTAGTTTGTGGCCGGGGTTCACCGGGAAATGTTCAGAGGCAATTGGCTGGCTCTGATGAATACGGCAATGAACATTCGGCGTGAATATAATGCGGAGGATTTCTGTTCTCTTTGAGGAAGCTTTAGTTTATAAAGAAGGATACTCCTCAAGGGAAGTAGTTAGCTAGAGAGAAAACAATCTGCAGTTCTTTACTGTAGACCTTTCGGATTTTCTGCACTTACTTTAGAGACACCGGTTTACTTTATATGTTAAAATGATTTTCGTATGTTATTTAATGTGAGATATTCTCTTTCTTTAAAGAAGTCATCTGTAAGCACGAGGTTGTTGACAGACATTCTACAATTTTTTGATGCACAAAAAGTCAGAGAAAAACATGAGGACGAATTACAACAAATTTCAACAAATTCAACAAAACTGCAAAAAATAATAAAAAATCTAATATTACGCACTTTTAAAATTAAAGCAATATTATCTTGTTTAAAACATAAGAATGGTCAATTTAGAAACTGAAGGTAAAAAACGTGAATCAAGTTTCGAATCTCAGTTACTTGGAAATTCTAATATGTCGAGAAGAAAATAATACCAATAGGAAACCACAAGGGAAATAAATAAAATAAACATAATATATTTTGTAAATTGTATGGCAACTGACAAAAAATTGAGACTGCATAACATTAATTTGAAGGCATCTTTGCTTTGTGACAATGAGCATGGAACATAAAGCAGAGAGCAGCCCAAGGAATCGAAGCCAGTCTATTGAGATTTTTAAAACCAGCTTTGAAATCTAAAATATTGGACCGCTCAAGGATTTCTAACATTCCAAAAACAATGAAATAACACAAAATATTAGATAATTTGAAATCTTAGCAGAAAGAATGTTTCCATTAAATTAAACGAACGGACACGTACCCTTAAATTGTGAAAATTTTCAGGCGTAGTGTGTGAGAGACGCAGCATTCGGTTGCGACTGGGTGGGTACTCCTATCCCCTTTCAGCGATGACTGATGTTCATCATCTCTACAGCTAACAAGGCGTTTCAGCTGAACGCAGAAAGTTTGTTCCGGAGTCAAAGGTGACCATATTGAATGTAAGGAGGACGGTAAAAGTGCCTGTTACTAACAGAATTGAAAATCTTTATTCGGATATTAGGCAAAAAGTCATGTTTATTGTCATTCTGAGTGTGTATTTTTAGCCTTGGTCATCCAGCTTGGAATTTGCATGCGCTATAATGTCACTGGGCATAAGTTACAGGTAAACTCTGAATGTGGTAATGAACATTTGGGCTACACATATCGGAGGAATTATTTTGTGTTTGCGAAGGTAATAGCTTCTCAGAAATGATTCTGCTGAATGGAAATAAAATGCATGATAGATAAAAGTAAGCAGTTTCTACGATAGGAGTGTCTGCTTTTCCTTTTTTTATTTGGGGAAAAGAGGGTTATTTTTTATGTTAAGTAGATTTTGATATGTGCTTTAATGTGAGATATTTTTCTTCATCTAAGACAATATCTGTAAGCACGACGAACTTCACTGATATATTATAATGTTTCGGTGCACAAGAAATCGGACAAAAATCTGAGGACAATTACAAAAGCGGATAATGAATTACACAACCCTTCAAATATGTAAGACCTACTTTAAAAAAAACAATGGAATTCATGGATAAACACATAAGAAGGGGCATACTAGAAAATGCGGGAACCGTA
>Ga0209628_10001893_pt1 | contig 13917 bp, 12 predicted proteins | sample TergutCu122P4_FD_187285 | JGI IMG/M metagenome (GOLD analysis project Ga0209628, IMG submission 187285) | Cubitermes ugandensis P4 segment gut microbial communities from Kakamega Forest, Kenya - Cu122 P4 (SPAdes) (version 2) | ecosystem: Host-associated > Arthropoda: Insects > Digestive system...
ACAAACGCTTCTGCTCCGGCAATTTGCGTTCGATTGTTTGATTTTGCATCATGAATGGTTTTATCCAATAAACGGATACCGTTTTCCAAAGTACGCAAAAACGATTCCTCTTCTTCTTTCATCACTTTTTCTATCAAAGATTGCCGTGCAATCAATTCCGGGTATGCATCGCCCATCGTTTCAATCAAAGCAGGCAGCAGCTTATACATGAAAGCATGTTTACGGTTTAAAAAAGTATAACCATAGCGAACAGCTCGCCGCAAAATCCGGCGAATCACATAACCGGCTTTGGCGTTGGATGGTAATTGTCCATCCGTAATCGAAAAAGCAATGGTGCGGATATGGTCGGCAATCACCCGCATGGCAATGTCTTTTTTCGGGTCTTTTCCGTATTCATTATTGGTCATTCTGCCGATTTCCGAAATCACAGGTTGAAAAACATCGGTATCGTAATTCGATGTTTTTCCCTGGACTGCCATACACAATCGTTCAAATCCCATACCGGTATCAATTACTTTGTTAGGCAGATTTTCAAGTGAACCGTCGGCTTTTCTGTTGTATTGCATGAAAACTAAATTCCAGATTTCAATCACTTGAGGGTGGCTTTGATTGACCAAAGACAGACCTTCTGTTTTCTTTCTTTCTTCTTCAGGACGAAGATCAATATGTATTTCGGAACAGGGGCCGCAAGGTCCGGTATCGCCCATTTCCCAAAAATTATCTTTTTTACTTCCGTTAATGATCCGTTCTTTGGGCAAATAGTTTTCCCAATAAGTTGCTGCTTCATCGTCGCGACTTAAACTCTCCCCTGCCTTCTTCGAAGAAGAAAGCGTTCTCCCCCCTGTGGGGGGATCAAGGGGGGTGGGGTGGTCTCCTTCAAAAACGGTTACATACAACCGGTTCTTATCCAATTTCAATACGCTTGTCAAATATTCCCAGGCATACTCGATTGCTTCTTTTTTGAAATAATCGCCAAACGACCAGTTTCCAAGCATTTCAAACATGGTATGATGATAAGTGTCATGGCCCACTTCTTCCAAATCATTATGTTTTCCGCTTACTCTCAGGCATTTTTGAGAATCTGCTATCCGGGGATATTGAATAGGAATATTTCCCAGAATAATATCTTTGAATTGATTCATTCCGGCATTTGTAAACATCAGAGTCGGATCATCCTTTATCACCATTGGAGCGGAAGGAACGATTTTATGCTTCTTTTCTTCAAAAAAATCTTTAAACGATTGACGAATTTCTTTTGCTGTCATAGCAATGAAATAAAAAAATATTCAAAACAATTTGCAAAAATACGATAAATAACTTATTTTTGTACCAATAATAGTAAGCATTTAAAATTAATGGGTAAAATTATTTACAGATATAATCCTAAATCACTAATATACGAGCGGGTTTATATATCTATAGGTCAAAGAATTTGGGTAGTTTTCAGACAATTGATTATCGGAATAGGTATGGGCGGACTTTTATTTGGAGTCGCTACTTATTATTTCGATTCTCCACGCGAACAACAATTAAAAAAAGATAATAAACTGCTGTTAACGCAATATGAAGTATTAATTAAACGCATTGCTGAAAATGAAAAAATTTTATCAGATCTTCAGCAGCGCGATGACTTGCTTTACAGGGCAATGTTTAATGCCGATCCTATTCCTGATGCCATTCGCCGTCCCGGCTTCGGAGGAACCAACCGTTATGAATCCCTCATGAACATGCCTAATTCCGAATTAATCGTATCAACGACAAGAAACTTGGACATCATGACGAAAGGAATCTATGTCCAATCCAATTCATACGATGAATTGATCGAATTAATTAAGATCAAAGATGAACGCATGAAAAGCATTCCGGCAATTATACCTGTAGCAGTTGAAGATATGAAAAAATATTCAACTGGATTTGGAATGCGTGTCCATCCGCTTCTCGGAGATTTGAAAATGCATACCGGAATAGATATAAACGCACCTTCCGGCACTCCAATTTATGCTACAGGGAACGGGGTTGTTGAATTTGCTAAATATAACGGCGATTATGGAAACTGTGTTGTTATCGATCATGGATTCGGTTATAAATCACTTTATGGGCATTGCAAAGAAATGTTGGTTCGACCAGGGCAAAAAGTTGTTCGCGGCCAAAAAATTGCTACCGTTGGCACAACAGGACTTTCCATAGGAAATCATGTCCATTATGAAGTTCGCGTAAAAGAAAAACCTGATAATCCGGCAAAATACTTTTTTATGGACTTAAGTCCAAGCGACTACAATGAAGTATTATTTATTTCTGAAAGCAGATAAGCATTTACCGGTTATTAATCTGTCTATATGAAATCATTCAAACAGGAAAAAATTCTCTACTCCATTCAGGAAGTTGCGCAAATGTTTCAAGTAAATGCATGTACGCTTCGTTATTGGGAGAAAGAATTTGATTCCATTCGTCCATATAAATCGGAAAAAGGAACCCGTCAATACCGGGAAGAAGATATTGAATCCATCCGTTTGGTATATCACTTACTAAAAGAAAAAGGATTAACCATTGCCGGCGCAAAGAAAAAATTGAAAGACAATAAAGAAAACGTAGTTCAAGTTGAAGAAATTATATATAGACTAAAAACTGTCCGATCCGAATTATTGGCCTTAAAAGAAGAAATAGAGGAAACAGAAAAAATCATTTAGGGTTGTCTTTAAAGTCCGAATTTCCGTCATTGCGAACGGAGTGAAGCAATCCATTCGTTGATTATCAATGGATTGCTTCGAGCTATCGCTCTCGCACTGACGTTGTAAAAGACTTTCAAGACAGTTTCATTTCTCTAACCACTATTTTTCTATCCTGATGCGTGAATCCACGGCAATAATTCCTTTTTCTGTTGCTAATAAAGGATTTATATCTAATTCTTTTATTTCTGTTGCAAAACGAAGTAATGCCGAAAGTTGAACGATAATTTTAGCAAATTGAAATTCATTGATCCCTTTTTGTCCGCGTGCGCCTTGGAATATTTTATATCCTTTCAGCGAACGAATCATTGAAAGGGCTTCTTCTGTAGCTAAAGGCGCTAAACCTGATGCAAGGTCTTTGAAGATTTCAACGAAAATTCCTCCTAAGCCACATAAAACAATATGACCGAACTTTTCTTCGTATTTTGCTCCTGCAAATAATTCGATGCCTTTCAACATTGGCTGAATCATAACAGCTTTTGCTTCCGGAATTTCCATTAATCTTTGAAACTCGAAAGTAAGATGCTCTATTGTACGTATGTTTAGAACAACTCCCCCAACATCCGATTTATGAATAGGGCCAACTACTTTAACTACAACCGGAAAACCTACTTTTTCAGCAAAATTGCAAATTTCATCTACATCGGAAGAAACCAATTCATCAACAGTAGGAATACCTGCTGCACGAAACAGTTTTTGAGTATCTTCCGGTTCAATATAACCTGATTCGGGGATATTATCTATAATACGGCGAACCAATGGGATATCTACTCCTTTTAATTCCAAACTATTTGCTAAGGGTTGAGGAGTTTTTAACACTTTGATTAATGCTTCAGCCAAACCTACTTCATCGCTGAAATTCACATGTCCTTTTTTAACAAAAAAATCGGTTTCATCCCAAGCTGTACTCACTGACGGAAGAATCGGGAAAATCGGTTTTCTGCAGGATTTCATTTTCTGGTCTAATACATCATAAGCTTCATAAACACGTGTTAATCCCGGACTTCCGAAAATAACAGCTATTCCATCAATATTCTTAAATTTATTTTCGCAATAATCGATAGCTACAGCTAAATGTTCCGGTCCTCCGGTTCCGATAATATCGATAGGATTACTGACAGAAGAACCGGGAAGCAATTGCTTTTTCAATCTTTCGGCAATTGCCGTTCCCGACAGAGTAGGAACTTCCAATCCGCCTTTTGATAAAGCATCAGTAAGAATAACAGCAGGGCCGCCTGCATGAGTGACTATAGCAATATTATTTCCTTTCAATTCTTTCAAGGTGAACAGGGCGCCAACAGTTGCCAATTCTTCACGGCTGAAGCATCGTACAACTCCGGCTTTTCTGAACAAAGCTTCAACCGCCAGGTCGGGATTAGCCATTGCGCCTGTATGAGAAGAGGCAGCCCGGATCCCTGATTCAGACGATCCGGATTTGATAGCAGCAATCCGGCAACCTTTTCGTATTAATGAAGCGGTATGCTCCAATAATTTATCTGGATCTTTTATACTTTCTATGTATAATAGTTTGATCTTTGAATCGGTTTCAGGATTAAAATGCAAGTCCATATATTCCAGAATATCTTCAACGGAAATTTGTGCGGCATTTCCAACCGACCATGCTGAATTGAATCGCAAACCCATCCGTATGGAAGATTCGATAATAAAAAGACAGGTTCCCCCCGAACTGGAAATCATATCGACACCCATCGGATCCATTTCAGGAATAGGTAATGTAAACAAACTATGATGAAAACGGTTTAGTATTCCAATGCAATTAGGTCCAATGAGACTTGCTCCGGCTTCATTAATCACAGCAACAATTTTCTTTTCCAATTCGCCGCCTTCAACCGTTTCTTCTCCAAATCCCGCCGTGAACATAATGAAGGCTTTTGCTTCTTTTTCTTTAGCTAAAATGGTAATGGTTTCCAAACAGGCTGAAGCAGGAATAGCAATAATTGCCATATCGGTCGGCGGAATGTCGTGGGCGGATGAATAGCATTTCAAGCCTTGTACGGTTTCTTCTTTCGGATTGATCACATAAAGATTTCCCTTGTATTTGCCATTAATAAGATTACGCACGCAATTTCCTCCCGGTTTGGAAGTTTTATTGGAGCCGCCAACTACAACTATACTTTTCGGATCGATAAGTTCTTTGTTAATCATAATTGAATTATTGTTTTATTTCATATTGTCAGGGACTTCCCATCGTTTGGCATAATCACTTTTTCCCCATGCTTCTAAATCAAGGAGTCCCATTCCCATTCCATAGCCGGCCTCGCTTGTATGAAGATTGACCATAAAAGCAATCCACTTTCCATCCGGGCTAACAACCGGATTGGATGATCGCCAGGGTTTTCTGTCCACCATTCTGGTCAAACGTACACGTTCTCCGGAACCGTCTAATTTCAATTTCCAAATGTCTGTGGGCATTTTACTATCGACTTCATTGTGAGCCGACGACTCAAGACAACAGTAATTATTGTCAGGGAATATTCCTTCAGCTTCATTGTGGGTATCAGGTTCGTAGATATACATTTTCACTTCCCCTGTCTCGATATTCACTCCCATTGTGGAACAATGATCCGGTTCTACGCGGGGTATACCCCATTTAGGCGCATAGTATACGCTAAAAATCAATTCAGTGTCGTTGAACCTGAAGTCCTGTGGTTCAGGTTCATAACCTTTTTCAGCCCGATACACAACTTTTTCATTGACAATACCTGCGTTTTTTCCGCTTATCTCAATGTCAGCAACACGGACTTCATATTGATCGGCACGGCCTACCAACGAATCCTGTTGACCGCTTACCGAATAGGAAATGCGGTTTGCAATCCTTGATGGCGCCATGCCTTCAAAAATCCTCCTACCCAAGGGTTTAGGAGGTTCGGATGCATTTTTGTCCATGAACCAAAGTTCCGACTCAAATCTGCGGCTTGTTTTCCTGTCTTTAAATTGAGCAGGGCCAATCAGGATATAGTCCCCTGTGGGTAAGAAATGCACTCGCAGAAACGAATGATGTTCTCCTAAATCTTTTGTCAGATTTTTAACTTTACGGGTTTCAAGATTTATTTCACAAATATCTCCATAGTTACTTTCTACGAATGCAATACGCTTACCGTCGGGCGACCATTCCGGTCTTTCGCCGAAATCCAGCAATTTGTAATGAAATTCAGGCGGATTATCCAAAGGGTATGGATAATCGGGTCTTTCGTTCCTTTTAGTTGGTTCATACGAGGTATCGCCGGCAATGTCTTTTTGTTTGCCTTTGTTAGATAATTGATTGCCTTGTCGCACAATAACAAAGATGATAATTAGCGTAACTAAAATCATCAAAGAAATGATAATTTTTTTCATGGATAATAATTATTATGATACATTAAAAATTGTGTAAAGATAAAAATATTTTTCTACTTCCCGATACACCAAAGCTTGTCATCGGTACGGAGAATTAACTGTTTCCCGGCAACAGCGACAGATGCCCTGCAATGCTCTTCCAATTTGTTTGTTGCAATAATTTCCGCCGGTTTTTTCGGATCATCGGAAGGCTTTAGTACGATTGTTGTCCCCTGTTCCGATAAAACGTAAATTTTTCCGTCAGCAAAAATCGGAGATGGATTCAATGCTCCGATCCTCAACTGCAGTCTCCATAGAAACTCGCCTGTAAGCGCATCCAAACATGAAAAATAGCCGCCTTCGGTGCAAGTATACAAACAAGGTTTCACGTATAAAAATGATGACATCATTGGTGAATAGCCTTTTTGCTCCCAAACGATATGGGTAGCCGTACAGTTTCCCTGACCATCAGGATTAACCGCCCGAATGGGTTCTGTACCTGCCGGAGTTGAGAAAAGAAGACCGTCGCCGAATACAGGTGATGGTACACATGGTTCGCCTTTGCTGTCTACTGTCCAAATCAATCTACCATCTTTAGGATCAAATCCTTGAATAACATCACCAGCAGGACTGATGATTTGATCCTTTCCTTTTACTTTCATCACAGCCGGCGTTGCGTGAGCAAGTCGGGACAACCCTCGTTTTCCCCGCCAATATTCTTTTCCGGTATTTTTGTCTAAAGCGAGCAAATATCCTTTGTCCCATGGTTTTTGAAAACCAAGTCCTTTCGGTTCTTCATGATTGCTTTGATCTACGGCTAACAGTAATAAATCGCCATATAGTATTGGAGATGTGCCCATACCATGATGTGAGTAAAAATCAAGTTCATTATTGATCCATTGGATGTTTCCGTTGAAATCTAAAGCTACAAAACTACCGCCACTAAAAACGGCATAAACGTTTTTACCATCAGTAGCCGGTGTGGGAGTTGCATAAGAATTCATATCATGTCTGTGCTGGTTCGGCTTCTGTGTTAATACGATTTTGTCCCAGAGGATTTTACCTGTTTTTCGATCTACAGCAATAACGTGGCAATCTTTACCATCGTTTGTTGTAGTGGTCAGGAAAATATGGTCGTTCCAAACAATAGGTGAAGACCAACCATCACCTGGAATATCCGTTTTCCATGCGATGTTTTCTACTGCGCTCCAATGTACGGGAAGATTAGTTGCGTTAGAAATTCCCTGTCCATTGGGGCCGCGAAATCGGGGCCAGTTTTCCTGTGTCTGAGCTAAAACTGTGGTAAATAAGAAAATGCAAAAACAAGGTAGAAGAATAATTCGTTTCATACGTACTTAATTGTTTTGTAAAAAAATCTATAGCATAAATTTATACAAAGGTATTAAAGATTTATTATATTTTGTCGACTCTTTGAAAAAAGACGAAATAGTTTTTGAAATGCAGGGAAGTATTTGTGTTTATTTAATGTAATATGGATTTGATGAGTTTTTACAGATGCAGTATCTGCATGCTGAAATAAAGATTAAAAACTCATAAGATCTTAGCTATATATGCTTTTTTTTATTTTCTTTTTTTTAAGGAGAAGAAAGAGATTGATGTTGTTGAATAGGCGCATAAAATGATTTTATAAGACACTTTTTGAATGGAGCGATAAAAATTGATGAATTAATCAAGAAGATGACCGGCAACATGATTATTTGTTATATAACGAATAAAATAAAAAGAGTCTGATTTCTGAAAGAAAATGTACCAAGTGGTTTGTCTATTAATTCATCCAAGAATAACAAGACATCTCTATGATACTTTACTTCTACCATCGAATTTTTTCCGCAACATTGCTTTTGCTTCTGATAAAAATTCTTCAGATGTCAAACCCTCTTTCCATTCTTCGGGATATTTCTGAATACCTAATTGTTGAAACAAGGGGTACAAAACTTGAGCATGACGCTCCATATCGATGCGGATATATTGGTTGTTACCTTTTGCGTCTTTTTCAAACGTAACGCCTTTTACTGCATTCATTTTTTACCATTTTAATAATACAAAAATAATATGATTATTTCTCTTTACAAAATAATATTTACTTAATAACGATAATTAAGATTTCAATAACTGTATGTAATTTTTTGTCAGAAACTATAAATTCCTTATTTTTGCCCCCTGAAACAAACAACAATCCCTATGGAACATCCATTATCAATCTACAATACCCTTGCCCGGAAAAAAGAAGTTTTTGAACCGCTACATTCGCCGCATGTCGGAATGTATGTCTGCGGCCCAACGGTTTACGGCGATCCGCATTTGGGACACGCCCGCCCGGCTATTACATTTGATATTCTTTTCCGTTACCTGAAACATCTCGGATATAAAGTGCGCTATGTAAGAAATATTACTGATGTCGGTCATTTGGTGAACGACGCCGATTCGGGCGAAGATAAAATTGCGAAAAAAGCACGTTTGGAAAACCTGGAGCCGATGGAAATTGTCCAATACTACCTGAACCGGTATCAAAAAGCGATGGAAGCCCTGAATGTCCTGCCGCCAAGTATAGAACCGCATGCCAGCGGACATATCATCGAACAGATACAATTGACGAAAGATATTCTCGATAAGGGATATGCCTACATAAGCGAAGGTTCGGTTTATTTCGATGTTGAAAAATACAATAAGCAACATCAATACGGTATCTTGTCGGGACGAAATATTGAAGAGTTGCTGAATACCACGCGCGAATTGGAGGGTCAGGAAGAAAAACGCAACAGCTTCGATTTTGCTTTGTGGAAAAAAGCCTCACCCGAACATATCATGCGGTGGCCTTCGCCCTGGAGCGACGGATTTCCGGGTTGGCATCTCGAATGTACGGCGATGGGAAAGAAATACTTGGGTGAACGTTTTGATATCCATGGCGGAGGAATGGATTTACTTTTTCCACACCACGAATGTGAAATAGCCCAAAGTATTGCTTCAACCGGTCACGATGCAGTCCGTTATTGGATGCATAACAATATGGTTACGGTCAACGGACAAAAAATGGGAAAATCCTTGGGGAATTTCATTAACTTGGAGGAATTCTTTACGGGAAAACATCCGATGTTAACGCAATCCTACACACCGATGACTATCCGTTTTTTCATCCTTCAGGCGCATTACCGGGGAACGGTTGATTTTAGTAATGAAGCTTTACAGGCATCAGAAAAAGGATTATCACGCCTTATGGAAGCCTATAAAAATATCAGCCGCCTTGTTGCCTGTCATCCCGCACTTGATGCGGGATCTCCCGTTGAATCTCAAAAGACTGCGGGTGATCCTGAATCAAGTTCAGGACTCAATGAAAATGTCTCTGTTCTTGTCAAGAAAAGCTACGAAGCAATGAACGATGATTTGAACACTCCGATTGTCATTTCGTACCTTTTTGAAGCTGCCCGCAGAATCAATGCAGCGATTGACGGACATATCGCACTTACATCCGGCGACATTGAAGATTTAAAACAATTCTACGAGTTGTTTTTATTTGAATTGCTGGGTATCCGCGACGATTCAAATGACAGGAATGCATCGTATGACTCATTCTCCAAAGCGGTGGATTTATTATTGCAAATCAGGATGCAAGCCAAGCAAAACAAAGACTGGGCAACGTCCGACAAAATACGTAACGAATTAGCTGCTTTCGGATTTGAAGTTAAAGACACCAAAGACGGTTTCGAATGGCAATTAAAATCACGGTAAACTGTACATTCCACCGGGTTTGCACCGTACCATTCCGTTCATCTCAAGTTCAAATAATAGTACCGACAACCTGCTGACCGGCAAATCGAGTTCGATTGCCAGCAGGTTTAATTGCATGCTTCCGGCTTTAGAGAGGATATCCACTACTTTTTGCTCCTCAGGATTCAAATCCGGAAACAGAGTTCGTTGAACGGCTTGCGCTCGTCCGGTTTCAGGAGAATCGCACCAGTTCATTTCCGAAAAAATATCTTGCGCCGAAGTGATTAGCGCTGCTTTTTTGCTTTTAATCAAACTATTACACCCTTCTGAATATTTATCAAAAGTTTTACCGGGATAAGCGAAAATATCGCGATTGTATGAATCGGCAATATTTGCGGTGATTAAAGCCCCGCCTTTTTTCGCCGACTCAACAACAACGGTACAATCGGATATCCCGGCAACAATGCGGTTTCTTTTGACAAAATTCTGCCGGTCGGGATTGGTTTCGCTGATAAAATCGGTCAATAAACCGCCTGAATTTATCATTTCTGCAGCCGTATTCCGGTGCCCTGACGGATAGATACGGTCTAATCCATGCGCCAATATCCCAACAGTCGCTAAATTTTCCCGCAATGCAGCCCTGTGAGCCGCAATATCAATTCCATAAGCTAAACCGCTGACAATAAGGCTATCGGGAAACATCTCCCTGATATCGTGTACCAATTGATCGGTTATTTCCTTGCCGTAGGTCGTAGCGTTTCGCGTTCCGACTATACTGATTATTTTTTCAGCATTTAAATCTGCATTTCCGCGATAATACAGCATAACCGGCGCATCGACACATTCTTTCAACCGGTTGGGATAGGCCGGATCGGTGATAAACAAAGGCGATATGTGTGATTTTTCGATAAACCTGATTTCTTTTTCGGCTCTTTTCAAAACATCGGGACGATGAATCTCATTGATTATTCTGCGGGATAAACCGGAAATTCTTTCAAGAACATGTTTTTTCTCCTTGAATAACAGAGCAGCGCTTCCTGTATTTTCAATGATTTGTTTGGCGGTAATGTTACCGATACCTTTGACAAGCGTTATGCCTATCTGGTAGAGAAGGTCTTGATTGATCATAATTATGGTTTGGTTAAGATTTTTGGCAAAGTTACGTTAAATATTCCATTCTACCGAATGCTTTTTCATTTATCTGTCATATACTTTGAAGCACTATAATTATTTGTAATGTATCTCACAAGAAAATATTCATCATGCTTTTGAAAAAAAACATACCAAGTCGTCTGTTTGTTGGCTCTATACGATAAGTATTTCATATTCTTTCCATAACGATTAAATTGTGCAGGAGCTTTTTTATCAGGCAATATTCCAATATAGTTAAACACATAATCTATTATCTTTCCAACATATTCTTTGCTGGCATCTTTAGACCCAAAGTAGTTTTGTTCATAAAGGTTTTTTGCCAATTCTTCAAGATAATCAGTTACTTCTGGTAAGAATCCTATTTGTCTGCCCATGCATCAATACGTTTAAACATTTCTTGTTTGAATTCATTTGTTGTTAATGCTCGCTGCCAATCATTGAAAAATTGGGCATCATCAACTGCTCCTATGTCCACAAGAAAAGGCGCTATTTTGTTACCAAATTTACTTAAATCAATACGTACATGGGTTCTTCGTCCAACGGTATCTGTTTCAAACATGATGCCTGTTATATCTTCCATAATCAAAATTTTTCAGCAAAGTTACAAATAATCTTTCATTTTTTCATCAAAAATATCCCCACGGGAAAGTTTTCCATCAATTAGTATGGCAACTTCAATGGTTCCCTTGCAACACAAAGCGTTGTCGATTTTTCTATTAATCGTTTGATAAAACAGCATTTTTACGCCTTTCCTTTCGACAGTCAGCGAGGATGTGAAAAGGTCGTCGCCGACCAAAGATGTTTGAAAACGGAGGTCAGCCCTTACAACAACAGGCGCTATTTTCCTGGCAAGCAATGCGTTTAAAGTACCTCCCAAGCTACGTAAAAATTCATGCCGGGTATTTTCCATATAATGTAAATAATTGGCGTGATTCACAATCCCATACGCATCACATTCGTAATCGCGAACCCTCATTTCTATTTCAAATTGTTTTTTCATCTGTATATTAAAATAATTTTTATTTATTCAAATTTTCCTGTTTATTGATTCAAAAATATAAATTATTTTTCAATTTATTGAGCAAATTTTATTATTAAATACAATGTGTAGCATATAATGGAACAGATTTTATGTTGTTTTCAAACCCGAAATTTTTTTGTGAAATACGAATTGCATACGGAGAATGATATTTTTTTACGAATAATGCTATACTGCCACTACGGGTTCTGATTCCTTTTTTTACTTCCACGGGAATCACATATTTGTCTTCTTGAATAACAAAATCAATTTCAGCTGTATCTTCACTTTTCCAATAAAACAAAGGAATGGAGTTGGATGCAAAAGTCTGTGCTACAAAGTTTTCAGAGATAGAGCCCATAAAAATATTGTCTGTTATTAAGGAAGAGAGAATCAAAGGAACCGGTAACCCTGAGTGCATAGTAAGCATCCCTACATCACTCATGTATAATTTAAAATCACTGAAATCCTGATAAGCCTTAATAGGAATAAGAGCATGTTCAATTTTTTGACATTTTAATACAATCCCTGCACTTTGCAACCATTCTATGGCTTCTCCGAAAACACCTTCCGTACCACCTTTTTGCACAACTTTATATTGAAATTTTTTATTTTCTTTTGCCAATTGCGTAGGAATGGAGTTGTAGCAACCTCGAATTTTAAGTGTAGTTGCAGGCATTGCATATTTTGCCATATCGGCAATATATTCGTTAAGAATTTGTGTCTGTGGGTTTTTTATATTTAAGAAACTGTTATGTTCTAAATAATCGGAAATCACTGCCGGCATTCCGCCTATAATACAATACCAGTTATACATTTCTAAAGCTATTTGATGAAGCGCTTCCGGTAAAGGTTTCAATGCTGTGTAACTGTTTTTAATTTCTTCTGATAGCTTGTTTTTCCCAAACGCCCATAAAAATTCCTCAAAATCGAACGGATACATATTCAGTTCATCCACTTTTCCCACAGGGAAAGAATATTTCTCGCGGTTTACTGCAATTCCCAAAAGCGATCCGGCAGCAATAACATGATATTGAGGAGCTTGTTCACAAAAGTATTTTAACGACAACAAAGCTCTTTCATTTGCTTGAATTTCATCTAAAAAAAGAAGCGTTTCGTTGGCAATAATACGTTTTCCTGTGTGGGATTCTAATAAAGGAATCAAGCTTTCCGGTTCTATATTGCCTTCAAAAATCATTTTCACTACCGGATTGGTTTCTAAATTGATGTAAACAGAATCCGGAAAAAATGTTCTACCAAACTCGTTGATAATATAGGTTTTTCCTATTTGTCGGGCTCCATTCACTAATAATGGTTTCCTACCTTTACGTTGTTTCCATTCAATAAGAGCAGCTATGATTTTTCTTTGCATCTGATACAATATTTTCGGCAAAAATACTAAAAAGTCGGTAAAAATCAAAATATTTTGATTTTTACCGACTTTTTAATCAAAAACTATACTTTATCATTTATTTCCCAAGTGACTCCAACATCCGCTTCAAAACAACCTGGCAAGCTATTTCGCGGTTGGCGGCTTCCTGAATGACAATGGATTTGGGGCTTTCGATAACATCATCGGTGACAATCATATTACGGCGAACCGGAAGACAGTGCATAAAAAACGCCGAATCGGTAAGATTCATTTTTGCTGTGTCAACAGTCCAATTTCTATCCTTGTTAATGACTTGTCCGTAATTGGCATCTTCAAAAGGCGACCAGTTTTTAGCATAAATAAAATCGGCTCCTTTGAATGCTTTCAATTGATTGTATTCTATTTTTGCTCCCCGAACAAAAGTTGGATCCAATTCGTATCCTTCGGGATGCGTGATGAAAAAGTCAACATCGGCTTCATTCATAAAGTCGGCGAACGAATTAGGAACAGCCTGCGGCAAAGCTTTGGGATGAGGCGCCCAGGTCAAAACCACCTTCGGCCGTGGTTTGGTTTTAAATTCTTCAATG
>Ga0209628_10001894_pt1 | contig 13906 bp, 10 predicted proteins | sample TergutCu122P4_FD_187285 | JGI IMG/M metagenome (GOLD analysis project Ga0209628, IMG submission 187285) | Cubitermes ugandensis P4 segment gut microbial communities from Kakamega Forest, Kenya - Cu122 P4 (SPAdes) (version 2) | ecosystem: Host-associated > Arthropoda: Insects > Digestive system...
ATACAGCAGAGTATATCACCAATAGTATCAATAGCTTGACCGAAACGTTGATGTACGCCTTTATCTTTGTGGTGTTGGTGGTGCTCTTCTTTTTGGGGCGCTGGCGTGCCACGGTGATTATCGTGATTACCATTCCGGTGTCGCTCATTACCAGCTTTATCTACCTCTTCTTTACTGGCGGAACGATTAACATTGTATCACTCAGCTCCTTCTCCATCGGGATTGGCTTGGTGGTGGACGACGCCATTGTGATTTTGGAAAACATTGTCAAACACATTGAACGCGGCGCCCGCCCCAAAGACGCCGCCGTGTACGCCACCAACGAGGTGTGGTTGGCCGTTATTGCCACCACATTCACCCTCTTAGCCGTATTCCTTCCCCTCACCTTGGTGGGTGGCATTGCCGGTATCATGTTCAAACAGTTGGGATGGATTGTGTCGATTGTGACCACCGTTTCTACCGTCGCCGCCATCTCCCTTACTCCGATGATGGCGTCTAAAATGTTGAAATATAAATATGTGCACACCTATAGAGGTTTGGGAGTCATCTTTAAACCTGTAGACAGGTTTTTAAATAATTTAGATATGGCGTATGCCCGCTTGGTTACGTGGGCGGTACACCACAAATCGGTCACCATTATTGCCGCCATCCTTATTTTTGGAGTGAGTCTGTTGCTGTTGGGACGTGTTCCCACAGAATTTATGCCCACAACCGATAATGGCCAGATTTCGGCTAATATAGAATTGCCTGTAAACGCCAACTTAGCGGAGACGGTAACCATTGCCAACTACCTTGAAGAGAAATTCGTCACCCTGTGTCCGGAAATCGAAAGAGTATCGATCACTTCCGGTGCAGACGACCGTGCCGGCTTCTCTGCTCTCTTTGGAAACTCCGGCACCAATGTTATCTCGTTTATGGTTGTACTTAACAAGTTAAAGGAACGCGACCGCAGTATGTTTGACATAGCCGATATCATGCGCCAGGAGATAGCCAAAATTCCGACTGTGGTGAAATACACGGTAAGCCCTGGTGGAAGCGGCGGTATGGGTATGATGGGGAGCAGCAATGTGGATGTAAAGGTGTTTGGACACGATTTCAACGAAACCACCCGTATAGCCAAAGAGTTGGCAGAAAAGATGAAACAGATCCCCGGTACACGGGACATCACCGTGAGCCGCGAAGAGATGAAGGTTGAGTTGCGTGTTGACTTCGACCGCGAAAAGTTAGCCCATTTTGGCATGACCACCGCCGCCGCAGGCGCTTTTGTACGGAACCGGATTAACGGACTTACCGCTTCGCTCTACCGCGAAGGGGGAGAGGAGTACAATATTGTGGTGCGTTACGGCGAATCGTTCCGCACTTCTATTCAAGATATCGAAAATATTGTGCTCTACAACAGCATGGGGCGCTCTATCCGTGTAGGAGACGTTGGCACTGTAATCGAGCGATTTACGCCTCCTCGCATTGAACGTGAAGACCGTCAGCGTGTAGTTACCGTCTCCGCCGCCCTCTCCGGTGCGGCCTTAGGAGATGTTGCCAAAGCCACCAAGGCAGCGATCAGTACGCTGGAGCTTCCGGTGGGGGTAGATGTTGCCCTTTCAGGCGCCGTGGAAGACCAGCAGGAGTCGTTCAAAGATCTTTTCACCCTGTTAGCTTTAATCATTCTGTTGGTTTACATTGTATTGGCAACACAATTTGAATCGTTTAGAATGCCCTTTATTGTGATGATGACCGTTCCCTTCTCCTTTACGGGCGTGTTCTTAGCGTTATGGATTACCAACACCCCCTTGGGTTTGATTGCCTTGATTGGCGCCGTGATGTTAGTGGGGATTGTGGTGAAGAACGGAGTGGTGATTGTAGACTTTACCAACTTGCAACGCGAAAGGAAGGTTCCTCTCTACGAAGCGGTCATCACCGCTGGCAAATCGCGTTTACGTCCCGTACTCATGACATCGGTTTCCACCATCCTCTGTATGCTTCCCTTGGCCATGAGCACAGGGGAAGGTGCAGAAATCTGGCGCCCGATGGGCATCGCCATCGTTGGCGGCCTGACCTTCTCTACCATGCTCACCTTATTGGTGGTGCCTGCTATCTACGCTGCATTCGACGAGCACCGCGAGCGGCGCCTGCAAAAACGTAATACACAAATACCATGAAAGCAATCTTTATCACCTACGCCCAATCCCACACCGAACCCATCGAAGAGGTGTTAGACAAACTACAGATCCGCGGCTTCACCCGCTGGCAAGAGACCCACGGCCGCGGCACCCATAAAGGCGAACCGCACTACGGCACCCACGCCTGGCCCACCAAAAACGGCTCCATCCTCACCATTGTTGACGACCAAAAAGCCGAACTCATCCTCAAAGCGTTAAAACGCATTAACGATGAAGCAGAACAACAAGGACTAAGAGCTTTTGTGTGGGCTGCAGAATCTGGAGTGTAATTTTTTTATTATCTTTGTGCCAAACATTCAAGAACTCAAAAATTCAACAATCCAACAACATTATGGCCATAACAGTTACCGATGTAAATTTTAAAGAGGTGGTTTTAGATGCCAACCAACCTGTATTGATCGATTTTTGGGCGCCCTGGTGCGGCCCCTGCCGTATGATTGCTCCCATTATTGATGAACTTGCCGAAGCATATTCTGGCAAGGCGATTATTGCCAAATGCGATGTAGACACATCGTCGGAGGTGCCACTGAAATACGGCATCAGAAACATTCCTACACTTCTCTTTTTCCAAAAAGGTGAAATGATAGATAAAATTGTGGGTTCTGCTACAAAAAGTGCGATAGCAGCCAAATTAGACACATTGATTAAATAACTTAAAAACAATTATATGAAAAATGTAACATTAAGCGTTTTAGTGCTTTTCATCACTTTAGGACTCTCTGCACAAACCAGTTTTGGTATAAAAGCAGGGTTAAACTTTGACAACATGAAGGTGAAAGATGTTCAACTGAAGAACAACAACTCTACCGGTTGGCATGCAGGCGTACTTCTGAATATAAAACTTCCTCTTGGGTTAGCTTTGCAACCTGAGGTGTTGTATTCGGTTAAATCGCTCGGTTGGAAGAATTATCAGGATTCTGAAGCCAAATTAAAATATATAGAAGTACCTGTAAATCTTCAATGGGGCATCGATCTCATCCTTCTTCGTCCCTTTGTAATGGCATCACCGTATTTTAGCTATTTACTGAGTGTTGGGAGTTCAAAAAATAAGTGGGAAGGTGTTAAAGAAGTCGATTATGGTTTTGGCCTGGGGATTGGAGTTGACATTTGGAAGCTCCAGGTTACAGGTAAGTATAACTGGGGTTTTGGCAAATTAGGCAACATCCAAACCAGCGATTGGAAGGTAAACGACTCTACCCTTCAGGGACTCCAGCTTTCGGTTGGCATACGTTTTTAACGGCTGAAAGGTTTATGCAAAAACGCATCTGTGTGTTTTGCGCTTCAAGCAACAGGATCGCTCCCCAGTATGTTGATGCTACTGCGCAATTTGCACGACTTGCTGTTATACAGGGGTATACTCTTGTGTGTGGTGGCACCTCAAAAGGACTGATGCATGTATTGATTGGGGCGGCTATTGAAGCCGGGGGCGCTGTAGAAGGCGTTGTTCCAGCGTTTATGTATCAATACGGATGGGTCGACAAGCGCTTAGCGCATATTACTATAGTTGAAACAATGCGTGAACGGAAACACGTGATGACGAAAGATGCAGATGCCATAGTAGCCTTTCCAGGCGCTATGGGCACTTTAGAAGAGTTAACAGAAGTTATTAGCTTAAAACGCCTTGGAATATTTTGTAAGCCTATCATTATCTTTAATCAAAATGGTTTTTATGATTTGTTGCTTCACTTTTTTGACGATATGGTAAAGGAGCAGATGATGGGTTCAGATCAGCGTAACGCGTGGAAAACAGTAAACAGAGTTGAAGAGATTTTACCGGCAATTGAGGCTGAACCGCTTTGGATTGCCGACTTACTGCACTATCACAATAGCGAAAATTATGGAAATCAATAATGTAATCACTTATATCGAACCCGAGTGGACAGAGCGCCAGAAGTTGATTTCATCTGCAGCAGCGTCGCCATTTCCATTAATAACACAGATAAACAGTTATTTAATGGATAATAGTGGCAAACAGATCCGTCCAATACTTTCGTTGCTTTCAGCCAAGATGTTTGGCGCTCCTACTCAATTGAGTACGGTAGTAGCTGCAGTAGTAGAGATGGTACATACCGCCACACTTTTGCACGACGACGTAATTGACAAATCCGACACCAGACGTGGCGCACTTACAGTACAGAAGCTCTTCTCTCCTTTGTCATCAGTATTGTTGGGGGATTTTTGGTTAGCCCGCGCTTTTCAACTATTGATGGATAATAAAGGAGAATCGTTATTGTGCTACTTTGCACGTGCAATACACGAAATGAGTGAAGGAGAGTTGTTTCAGATGGAGAAGGCAATGATGCGCAATACAACGATTTTGGAATACAATCAGATTATCAGAAAAAAGACCGCAGTGTTGGTGGCAGCGGGTATGGTTTCCGCAGCCAGGACTACAGGGGCCACTGATCAGCAATGCAACGTGATAGAAGATATAGCCATTCATCTGGGAATTGCCTTTCAAATCAGGGACGACATATTAGACTACTCCCCTCAACTCTATACCGGCAAACCAAGTGGTCAGGATCTCATGGAAGGTAAATTGACCCTTCCGTTGTTAGCCGCTTTTGAGCAAGCGCCACAAACAGAACTTAGGGAAGCCGAAATGTGGATTCAAGAGCTACCTGAAAAACCTGAGCTGTTTACAAAAATCACTGATTTTGTGCATCGTAATAAAGGCATTGAGTTTGCACAAAGAGAAATTGAAAAGAAAGAAAGTGAAATCAAAACCCTCTTATTACAATGCCCCAACAACGCCTCACGCCACTATCTTGAAGAGGTCGCAACCTACTTGTCTAATCGCAACACATAAACGCCAAATACGTTATCGCCCTCCCCATAGCTATATATTGCCGTTCATAAAAAGTCTGTACCGATAAAATATCCATCTCCAAATTCAACCCTGCACCATAAATATCCCTGCAAGCAGTGATTACCGGATAATTCAAAGCCAATGCCTGTTCGTATGTAAAGTCAAATAGTTCCTGACTGTCTGTCTTGAGGTGGATAGTGGCACAGGGGCGCAAAAAGGTACGGTATCGATCTAAAAAAACTTGATGTGTAAGCCTTTTTCGTTCCTTATGGATTTGGGGATCGGGAAAAGTGATCCAGATTTCATCCACCTCATTAGCGCAAAAAAACGACTCAATAAACTCAATACGGGTGCGTAAAAAGGCAACGTTAGGCAACGCCTCTTCTGTGGCCGTTTTGGCTCCCCGCCACAATCGGGCTCCTTTAATGTCTATCCCAATAAAATGTTGTTCAGGATATTTCCGTGCCAAAGCTAATGTATATTCCCCTTTGCCGCACCCCAATTCAAGGCAAACAGGCGCTTTTTTTTTAAAAAAAAGAGAGTTCCAACCCCCTTTTAGATAGTGATCTTTACGAAAAACATCCTCAAATGAAGGTTGAAGCAAACAGCCGAATGTGGTGTTCTCCTGAAAACGGATATGTTTGTCTTTTGCCATCTCTCTATTGCATTTTTTTTATGTAAACGCCAATAGACATTATCCCCGTAAGATTCACAACATCCATGTTTTGCATGAAAGAGAATCGCCATGCTCCCGGCTCCGAAAAACGAACGCGACTGCAGTAGGGAAAGCGAAAATCTTCCCAAAACCGGTTGCGAGTAGGAGTCACTGTAAAAGAGAGGGTATCACAAAATGAGCGTCCAGATGGAGCGGTTACCTCCACCATAAAGGATAATGAATCTGGCAAGTGCGATTGTTTAACACGACCTGTTATATCTACCTGATAAAGAGAGAGAGAGTCGTTAAGAAGAACAATACAAGTGTATTCCTGCTGCTGTGGCCACCCATTCTTATCAATTTTTTGTATAGAAGCATAGCTTTGAAGTTCATCTGAACAGGCTGCAAACAAAAGGAGAAACGGGAGGAAAAGCACAGGAGTTACACTATTCGCTATTTTTATGCTCTTCACTGTTACGGTATTTATTACGATTTTTTTGCTTTTTATGATGTTTCCGCGACTGTTCGTCAAATCGGGTAAGGCTCCCTTCTCCTGCCGCACTTTTAAACTCCGATCCCTGATCAGGCATCTCCTTGCCAGAGATGAGGGAAGGCGCTTTTATTCCTTTTTGATTCAAGCTGATCATCTCTTGAACTGCCGAAGCAGACAATTCATACATTTTTGTAAGATCTTGAGGATCGTATCCAAACCACATTCGTCCACGAAGGATGTCGGTTTTCAATAAATAGAGAGGGCCATCTACAGCATCAATAGGCTGATTGATCTGTGGCAAACCCTTTTGGGCATCAATATAAGCAGCCGCCTCGTAATTTATACAACATTTAAGTTTGCTGCATTGTCCGGTCAGTTTTTGGGGATTTAGCGAAAGTTCCTGGCAACGAGCAGCTTGTGTAGTGATAGAGAAAAAGTCAACCATCCACCGAGAGCAACAGAGTTCTTGACCGCACACGCCAATCCCACCAATTAAACCAGCCTCCTGGCGGGCGCCAATCTGCCGCATTTCTATGCGAATCTTAAACTCTTCGGCAAAGAGTTTGATCAATCTTCTAAAGTCAACACGCTCATCGGCAATGTAGTAAAAAATAGCCTTAGTGCCATCTCCCTGAAACTCGACATCGCCAATCTTCATGTTCAGTTCAAGCGAAGCGGCAATCTGGCGCGCCCTAATCATCGTATGGTGTTCACGTGTAATCGCCTCCTGCCACTTCTCTATATCTATCATTTTGGCTTTACGGTAGATTTTTCTAAACTCATAAGTTTTAGGGTCTATTTCGTGACGTTTGAGTTGAACCATCACCATAGGTCCTTCTATACTGATGATACCCACATCGTGTCCATTGGAAGCCTCCACAGCAACAATATCGCCTTTATGCAGGGGAACACCCGATGCGTTGACAAAAAAGGCTTTATGAGTATTTTTAAAACGCACCTCGTAGAGGTCTACAGCCTCGGAGATCGGCACCCCCTCCAACCAATTAATTGTTGACAATTTACAACAGCCTTCCTTTAGTTTGCACAGCAATTCACCTTGATGCGTGCGCGCGATGGTACATCCACGTGCACAATCCCGTTTGGCCTCTGTATCAGGGAGGGTGTAAATGGGAAAGAAGTTTAACAGATCTTGTTGAGGGTCTATATCGGGTAACATGGTAATCAAAATAATGGGTCAAAGATAGGAAAAAATGTCAGCACGCAAAGAAAAGGCGTAATGCAACGGTGTAAAAGGTCATTTTGGCCTGCACGTTCCGGTCGATATCTGCCAAAGCCGCATCGAGCGCGATTGTTGCTTCCGGAAAAAAGGATGAAGAGAGAGATGATCCTGAGTAAAGGTGTTTTGTATAACGATTACGGATAGATTCTAACATACACAACACCAATTGTTTTTGACGTTCCCGCCCAAAACCGGCCACCTCTTCGCACCATTGAATGGCGGGCAGCAACTTTTTTTCTGTACAGTACGTGATCAGGTCAAGGGCGTATTGTGCTATCTCTTGTTGCTGCTCCGATTGAAGGGAGACGTGACGTATGTTATCCGATGAATTGACACGAATCATCTGACAACGTGAACGAATAGTAGGCAATAACTGTTCGGGATGTTCGCTGACAAGGAAAAAATGGGTTCCACCAGACGGCTCTTCCAATATTTTTAACAGGGTATTGGCCGCTTGTACGTTCATTCGTTCCGGAAGCCAGATAACCATAAATTTGCACTCCCCTTCATACGCTTTAAAACGAAGCTTCTTTAAAATAGTGTCTGCTTCGTGAACGCTAATGTTGCCACTTTTGTTGTCAATGCCCAGCTCCTCGTACCATTGGAATTCAGACATATATGGATTGTTCAATAGCGCTTTTCTCCAAATTTCGAGATAATGATCTGTAACAGGATTTCTATCGGACGGTTTTACACTATTTACCGGAACGGCAAAGTGGAGATCGGGGTGTATCACTTTTAACATCTTATTACAAGTGGGGCACTTGCCGCACGCCAACCCGTTCACTTTGGTTTTACACGCCATCTGCTGCGCCAGCATCAGCGCCAACGGCAACGCACCGGCACCTTCATCACCCCAGAAGAGTAAAGCATGACCTACACGTCCCGCATTGGCCATCTCAATCAAACGCTCCGTCAATACGGCATCCATATATTATAAGGTATGCCGGACCTTATTGACATTTTAACACAGTCTGGATCTTGTATTCAGCATTCTGTTTAAAAGTGGCGTTATTTAAAAGCTGTTTATAATAACCACAAGCTTCACTGTTTTTGCCTAAACCTTCGTAAGCTGAAGCGATACGCCAGATAACATTGCCTTTAGTAGGTTCATTTGGATTGGAAGATAATACTTTATCTAAAGCTGTAATGGCTTCCTGAAACTTTTTGGTCTCCACGGCAGCCATGCCAAACATAAAGTTGGCGTTTACACTTTCGGAGACTGCTAAAGCCTTTTTGGCAAGGTCATACACCGTACTCCACTTTGGAGGCGTGGCGCGTTGGGCAGCCTGAGCTTGAGTTAGATAAATATTGGCTAACAACGATGCGGCATCTCTGTTCCCCAGTTCAATCGCTTTTTCATAAGCGCCAATCGCATCGTTCTCTTTGCCTAATTCTTTGTACGACTTGCCTATGGAAAGATACATGGCTCCATTTTTGGGATCGGCTTCCAGCACCACTTTGCAGGCAGCAATCGCCTCTTCATATTTTTTGTCGTTAAAGAGGCTGGTAGCAGTGGCAAAGTTAAGCTGGTCGATCAGTTTTTTGGCATCGGCTGCCGTAGAGTTAAAATCGTCATACAAATCGGCTAGTTCGATGGCTTTTTTGAGCTGTTCGATCGCCTCATTTACTTTAGACGCTTTGGCAAGTTCCTGTCCTAAAAAATAGTGGAGACTGGGGATAAGATCTTTAATCTCCTGAGCCATGTTTTTGCCTTCGTCACCTAACTCATTTAAGATAGAGAGCGCTTGATTAAATTGGGTGATGGCTGTGTTCCAGTCTTTTGCTTTAAAAGCTTCTACACCTTTGTTATTAAATTCAATGGCTTGATTGATGTCCTGAGCGTGTGCCCCAACAGCAAAAAAGAGTGTGCACAAGATGCTCAAAAGTGAAATTTTTATACGTTTCATGGGTCTATAAATTGATTAATCTGGCACAAAGATAACTAAATTTTTTTAAGAATAAAAAAAATATATACCTTTGTTAGCTCTTATTGTCTAAAAAAAATGGGAGACCATGCAACTTTTTGGATAAAAAAAGCATCTTGTATGATATGATATTGAAAAAAATGTGAATTAAATAGAAGAACAAATGAAAAAAAATTGGAGAATAACTACTTTTTTGCTGATGTTCGCATTGAGTATGAACAGTTGTCTAAAAGGCCAAAGGGAGGAGTTACAGGTTTCTATCTATTCAATCGAAATAGATGCCGTACAATCGACACCTTATACGATGGAGATTACGGCTAACTGCCTCTGGACAATTGAGTGTCCGGTTACGTGGTTGAACATTTCACCATTAAAAGCATTGGGAGACAGAACGATAGAGGTTCATGCAAGCCCAAACACCTCCTTAACGGCGCGCCAGACAAGTTTCTTTGTGATAGGAGAAAAAGGCAGCAGGCAGGAGGTCAAAGTGATGCAAAAGGGAGAAACGCCCACGATTGTGATTAAAGAGCCAGACAGAACACTCTCTGCAAAGGGAGAAGAGATAGCGGTTGAAGTATCTGCCAATGTAGAATTTGATATCACCTCTGATGTAATATGGATTACCAAAACGGGTACCAAAGCGATCACCAACAGCAACTACTACTTTAAGGTGGATCAGAATACAAGTTTGAGTGGGCGTACCGGAAAAGTTACGTTTACTCAAAAGAATGGCTCTGTGAAACAGGTGTTAACCATAAACCAACAGGGTGAGGCGCCAGATATTTTATTATCTAAGAACTCTTTAACTTTTAATGCAGAAGGGGGAATGGACGGCGTGGAGGTAACGGCAAATATTCCATGGATAGCCACTCCATCCAAGAGTTGGGTAAGAATTGTAGAGACCAAAGCGATGGAGAAATCTTCGTGTCTCTTTTCTGTGGAAGTGAATACGCGGGCCGAACAGCGCGATGCGGTCATCATTTTCTCCCGTGAAGGAGCTGTGGATTTGAACCGTATGTTAAATATAACGCAGCTGCCTGCAGCCCACGTAATCAAATGTACACCGGAAGCTCAATTGAACCTCACCGCAGCCGGTTCGGGCACTAATCAAAAGTACACCATTACGGTGAGCGCCAATTTCTCGTGGAGTGTTGACTATAGCAAGACCGCTTCATGGGTAACCGATGTTATTTTTGACGAAACCACTTGTTCATTCAGGACAAGTGCCAATGTAGATGTAGCCGACCGCACTACGCAAATCGTCTTTACACAGGTGAACGGAACGTTTACTAAAACCTATACGATTACACAAAGAGGCGCTGATCCTCAAATCAACATACTGCCTGCTACGATATCCCCACTTCCCAATACGGGTGGTTCCGACTTTCTTTTTATCAAGGCGAATGTGCCATGGGAATTTAGTGTAGATCAGTTGTGGCTGCAGGTAGAGCGGGGAACCATAAGCAGTGGAGGTGAAGTTACAGACTATCTAAGATATACAGCACCAAAAAACACGAACAGCACTACACGTTCAGCCAAAATCTCCTTAGTGAGTGAAAGGTTAACAAGAAACGTTACCATCACGCAGGAGGCAGGTGTGGCGCAACTGACTGTTTCTGTTCACACAATTTCAGCGCCTGCTATTGAAACTACACGTGAAATTAAAGTCACCTCCAACGTAGCATGGACAGCCTCTACCTCTGTTGACTGGATCCAGCTCAAAAAGGCGCCCGCCACCAAAGGGGAGCTTGGCGATTCGGTGTTTTTGGCAACTATTACTAAGAATAGTTCTTTAGCTTCCAGACAAGCCGTTATCAATATCAAGCAAACCAATGGAAACCTGCGTGAAGAGATAGAGGTGGTTCAGGAAGGCGCAGAGCCTGCCATTAGCTTTAACGCTTCTAAGACAACGATAAGCGGAACAGGAGATGAACTGTCGATCATTGTGAGCGCCAATTTTCCGGTGGCTTACGCGGGCGTAGACAAGAACTGGGTGAGGGTCAAAACAGATAGTATCAAAGGATACAGGTATAACTTTACCATTGATCCCACCGATCTAACCACGCACCGTACCGCAGACATTACCTTTAAGAACATAAGCGGCGCTTTAGTCTTTACCCAAAAGTATACTTTAGTACAAAAAGGGGCCACCATTTCGGTTGCCGACAGTTTGATCCTGTTTGACCTCTATCGCGGATTAAGTGGTGCGGTGTGGAAAGACAAATGGATACTGAGCAACCCTGTTACTACATGGGCGGGTATTACACTCTCCCAAGTGATCAGTGGTGAAAGAAGGGTTACAGAGATCTCTTTACCCTCGTCATATCTGTTAGGCTTATTAGAAGGAGGATTTGTGGTGAGCAGGGTCGCCTTAGAGAGACTTACGTACCTGCAAAAGCTCGACCTGTCGGGTAATTTCGGATTAAGCGGCGGATTGCCGGTAGATCTGTATAAACTCCAATACCTCAAAGAGCTGAATCTTTCGAACTGCAGTTTTAACAACGTTTCGGGCCGGAACATCCCGGCAGAGTGGGGTGGTATCACCGATGGAAATCGCCACTTTTCGCTCCTGACCCTCCTGAAACTAAACGGGAACATGTTAAGCGGAACCATTCCGGTTGCCGTAAGGGATCATCCATATTGGAGCCTCTATTGGAATCCAGATGTAAATATTCGTCCGCAACAAGGCGGTTTATTTTTAACAGTGCCATAACCTTAATGTTGCGTGATTTTTAAAAAAAATTCTAACATCTTTTTCAACATTTTTTTTTGTTGTATTAAATATTATAATAACTTTGCACTGAATATATATTAGCAAAAGTGACTACAAATATAAAAAACTAAATAAGAATAAATTACAAAAACTTAAAATTATTGTTTAACTTAAATTTTATCATGCATGAAAAAATTTTTAAAATTGTGTGCGACCTTCACGTTAGTGGGCGCACTGTTTGTTGGCTGTATTGACAACAAGGAACCTGATGGGGTCAAGGCTCTACGGGAGGCTAAGGCCCGTTTGCTGGACGCCCATCATCAACTGCTTGCAGCAAATGCAGCAGTGAATTTAGCAGAAGCTGATTTACGGAAAGCTCAGGCCGAAGTGCAAAAATCTATTGCAAACATCAACAATGCAACCGCCGAGAGTATCAAGATTCAGAACGATTACGACAAAGCCATGATGCAAGACAGAATTGCAGAAGAAAAAGCGTATCTGCAATCACAGATTCAATGGCATATGGCTTCGATGTATGAAGCTATGGCAGTAGCAGCATTTCAGCAGACACAGTACTTACAAGCGTTAGTAGAAATGCACAGATCTTTGGCAGAGAGAAAGATTGCTGCTTTAGACGAAGTAGCTTGGAGAATTGGCAATCTTCTGGTGGAACAAGCCAATCTTAGAAACGAACGTATGATGTGGCAAGCCCGTTCCTTCTTCTATCAAAATGTTGAGGTGCCCTTCATTGAGCGTCAGTTGAAATTTGACCTTGAACTTGCCCAATTGCAACTCACCTACAACAAGTATATGTATGATATTTGGGTAGAAATCAAAAATCTTGCCATTAGCGAGTATGTTAAGTATGCAGAACAAATGGTTCCCAAGATGGAAGCGATTAAAAAGGCAGAGGTTGAAAAAAGAGCTATCTTGAATAACGAGAAATTCAAATTAACTGAACTCCAAGCTGCTGAAGATGCCGCAAGATTTGCCTATCTCTATAGCGGTGTAGGTACTCCGGAAACAACCATCTCTGTTCCAAATGTATTTGATTATGACAAAGCTTTGTATGGTGACTATGTTCACGATCTATTCAGAGAAGTAAATATTGTAAACGGAGGCAACAACCAAAACCCTGTTAACAACAACAGACGTGTAGCAACAGGTGTATACAATAATAATTATGGGTTTTACTACACTTTAGATCCCTTCCAAGGCGTTAATGGTGTAAACGATTACAACTATCCAGAAGGAACTGTTGCCAGTCTGGGTTATAAGAACACCTTAGAGCAGTTAAAAGCCGACTATAATTTGATTAAGGATGGCCGTATTTACGGAAAAGAAGGCTTCGGTCTTGCTAATCTGGAACTGACAAAGCGTGAATCAGCCATGAATACTGCCATTACCAATTACAAAAATTGGTGTGTAGATTGGAAAGATAGCTACGAAAATGTAAAGATGGGTCCAAATTGGGGAACCCAAAAATCAGCCTTCACAACTGCATTTAATAATTATAGTGCTTTACGTGGGTTAAATTGGGCAGCCCAAACAACTCCTAGCGCTGGCACCGTTAATAATGTTCCTGCTGGCACAACTATTAACCATACTTTTTACAATGTTCTTGGTCTTGATGTACATAGTATGATGATGGAACCGGTAACCTTTGCCGAAACACTTCTTAAACTCACAAGCACCAATAATTCAACCAATAATAGCAATGCTGCTATCGTTAAAGCCTATAACGATCTTGTAGCAGCCCTTGCCATACCCGATGCAAACTTAAGAACAGCAGAGTTACAAAAATTGCCGGTGAACTTTTTATTCTGGATTCAAAAAATGCTCATTCAGCACTATGTTGATCTTATTAAGGATTTGATTCATCGCACTCCTC
>Ga0209628_10001896_pt1 | contig 13903 bp, 7 predicted proteins | sample TergutCu122P4_FD_187285 | JGI IMG/M metagenome (GOLD analysis project Ga0209628, IMG submission 187285) | Cubitermes ugandensis P4 segment gut microbial communities from Kakamega Forest, Kenya - Cu122 P4 (SPAdes) (version 2) | ecosystem: Host-associated > Arthropoda: Insects > Digestive system >...
ATGTTTGTTTTTATCAGATTTTACTTCACAAACGCTGTAAGCAATTGGTATCCCATTTGCATTTTATGAGTTAATTTTTAAGGTCTGTATTCTTAACTAGGGCCTGATGATGACATAGACGAGGTCGAAACATGTTGCCCATGTGAATTCAACAACTAAAATAAATAAGTTGTGTTTGACTGGTGTAATCATTTTATCCTGTCTTTAAACACATCAGGATGGCTATCTCTAAGTTTAAGTTACTACAACCTGTAACACCACAACAAAAAATCACAGGTCTCATAAATTTTGGAATGTTTAACACCTGTAGGTGTCAGAGAAGATTTTGACTTTAAGAAAAGCACATGAGCAGCTATGGAGTTTGTAATCTGTACCTTCTACCACTAAAGTGACTGGTGACAAAATTGAGAGTGGCAAGGTGTGTGGGACATCTCGTGTACTTCCTTTCATGGCAGGGTGTTTCATGTTTATGTTCTGGATGTAAAAACGAATTGTGTTGGTACTTAGCTGAACCAGTCGGTCGGTGTGTAACACTAAGTAACATGTACGACCATTCACCAAATTTATCATTAATCTGTAAACAACTGTAACTTTAGTTTTTAAAATACCAGATACTTTAATCTATTTAATCACACATCACAAGTTGATGGAGCCCTTCCAGACTTCTATTCAATGGGCACCGGACTTCTCTCTTGGGTGTAAAATGGCCAGGGCATGAAGTTATACACTCTCCTCCATCTAGTGCAGAGGTTAAGAATGAGAGGATTTACATCTCTGCTCCCCATATATACCTTCATGGAGTGGACAAGAACAGGTTTACATTTACCCTTTATTTACCTTCTCCTTCAATTCCCAAGATTTGTTGTGATTTGATAGGCACCAACTACAAAAATCTGTGTTTTTATGGTTTCATTTCATTCATTATGTCAATATAATTTTTCCAGTTTGCTACCCAAAAATTTAAAAATCAGGATATGTAGAACTATAATTTTGCCTGTTGTTCTGTATGGGTGTGAAACTTGGTCACTGACACTGAGGGAGGAAAGTAGGTTGAGGGTGTTTGAGAATAGGGTGTTGAGGAGAGTATTTGGGCCTAAGAGGGATGAGGTAACAGGGGAATGGAGAAAATTATATAATGAGGAGCTTAGTGATCTGTACTCCTTACCCAATATTGTTTGGGTGGTAAAATCGAGAAAAATGAGATGGGCAGGGCATGTGACATGTATGGGGGAGGGGAGAGGCGTGTAGAGGGTTTTGGTGGGGAAACCTGAGGGAAAGAGAACACTGGGAAGACCCAGGCGCAAATGGGAGGATAATATTAAGATGGCTCTTCGGGAAGTGGGAGGGGGTTGTGGGGACTGGATGGAGTTGGCTCAGGATAGGGACAGGTGGGGGGCACTTGTGAGTACAGTAATGAATTTTGGGTTCCATAAAATGCAGGGAATTTCTTGACTAGCTGCAGAACTAGTTATCTTCTCAAGAAGGACTCTGCTCCATGAAGTAAGTAAGTAATATATTTTACTTCTGTTTCCATCTTCAATTATTTCACGTACCATTACTTTACCAATCTGTACCATGGGAAACATTGGACAGTCAGGTTACATAAATATGTATCCTTACGTTGGCAACAGTCCACCAGTGTTATAGACATTAGGGTGATCATTTCTATATTTCTGTATTGCAAGATGACTTCTGCGCTCTGGATAACGACCTTCACTTCGGAATACATTCTCAATGTCACTCGGAGTGAACACCCACACGAGGAAAACACCAGGGACTATTTCTTCTCGAACTAATGGACCATATTCTTGCAACTTTTTCTGACCATTATGGTGCAGCCTCTCAAAATCATATTTTCCTGCACATAAAAATATAAGTGATTATATTTATATTGAAAATGTTTACATATTCCAGTATACCTATGCTCTGTAATAAAACACTTATGCTGATAATGGCAAGACAAAACCACTCACATGGTACACAGGCACAGTATGGAAATGTACAAAAATTCACACAGTAATATTTATCAAACAAAGTATCACTCCCCAGTATGGTGTAGGTGAGACAGTAATAATACGGAGCTTTCAAGAGTGACACACCGAAAACTAAATATTTGGGACCAAGACAGATCTGAGTTATACTAAATTCTGCATTTTATGGGGAGGGGGAACATTTTATATCCACCATACGTGTAACATGGCTAAAAACAGAGAGAGAGAGAGAGAGAGAGAGAGAGAGAGAGAGAGAGAGAGAGAGAGTGTGTGTGTGCGCGCGCGCGCGCGTGCGTAAATCGACCATGCATATTGGGAATTTTCATTTATGAAAAAGTCAGGTTAGAAAGACAGGGAGGATTGATTAGAACCAGTCCTTAATATAAATACACCTCTGTAATGTATAATAAACCAATAAGATGCAACTCTGGCAGTATTGTGTTTATTAACAACTACAAGTATGCTCTACATGTTTTGGATGCCCTTTGCATCCATCATCAGGAGCACATGTAGAGCATACTTGTAGTTGTTAATAAACACAGTACTGCCAGAATTACATCTTGTTGGTTTATTATATATTATAGACCTGTGATGCACAGAAACTCAAATATAAAATATAAATACACCTCTTTCTTCCACTCTCATCCCAGTTCTTTTATGTGCCCCTCTTCAATTCAGTGGCCAAAAAAACTGTTCTTAGGTATAAAAAATATTGGAAAGGTATTTGCCTCATTGCTCCCCCCCCAATTTACACCTATGATATCCATGGCACATAGAATATGGTAACATGCGGTCTGGATCATGTTGCAAGTTTTAAATGTCCTAATATCGCTTCACTTGGAAATAGATCATTTGCTAACCAAATACTGGTAAGTAGTTCCACAAACTTCCAATCAGTGGTATGGACTTCGGTCCTGGTATTTCATTAAAGGGACGGGCTTCATTAGCAACATGGCTTCCACTGATGTCACTTTCTCTTGCTTTTATGTCATCAGAGAATGGACATGTCATCCTCATAGAAAGGTTGTAGATGTTGTAAAAGCTCAGGACTCCTCTTCTAAAGAACCACATTATCATTTTGTTCCAAATGTCACTGCCACATAAATTAAAGAATAAAATATAAGTTCAATATTCCACAAGAAATTTGAAAACAAAATGCATGTCCAGTTAATTATGTCAAAATATATGTAACATAATTCTTAATTTATCCTTCAGTCAATACTTCAGGCAAGATACAATACTGTAAAGGCAAGTTTCCATTTATTTCACAAATATAGTCTCAAGGGCTGATACCACAGGCATATGGATGCTTATCAACACAATATGCAAGCCAATACAGTGGTTAGACAACTAGCACTCAATCGTAACACAAATCTTTATTTAATGCCATTGTTGTTGGTTTGTTGTTTTAATTTTAGAAACAAATAACCTCAAAATAAGTAAAATAAATGCTTAATTTTAGAAAAATATCAAAAGAAGTTCTTTTAAAATAAATTGATACCAACACTAGCAACAAAGTTAACAATTTGCCTTTCTAATACACACATCAGTTCTGTGAAAGACAGTAAATTTCTTGTGTAGTTGAGAAAAGATTAGCTTCTCAACAAGGACCTTTCTCGATGCAATTAGTTACTTTAACAATTCTAAATCAAATATAAGGCCTTTGGTATTCACCCATGACTGAACCAACAAACTTCTCTATAGATGAGAATATGCACCCATACTCAGATTTCATGCTGCATATAAAATGCTGAAACATGTTTAATTAAGAGTAATCAATTAATAAAATTAAAAAATCTAACTATAATAATTTGTCACCAACTGAAAAACAAACCTTGTATTTTGAACCACTCCAAGTAGCCACTTTTTGTGTCATGGCGAGAGTTTAATAATTTTCAACAATTTATCACCACACAAAACTTACACATGCTGAAATGCATCAGTTATAGCTGTTTCTCTCACCTCAGAAGTTCACAAGCCACAATATTAAAAGTATTTGTTGATGATAAAGGTAAAGGTTAATGCAGGCACAGGGTGGCATTCTTAAACTCGGCACGAGATAGGGGTGGGTGGTCAGCACCACGACCCAGCTTCTTTACCCTCAGGAACGAGCCCTGTTACCCACTGTAGAGGCTGGCTGACCCCAGGGCTGTTCTGGACTGGTGTGGAGGGGAGAAAACCTCTTGCCCCTACAGTGTTCGTACTCTGAATTCTCCAAACTGTAGTAAGCCGCTGTACTGACTACGCTATCCCTGTCCATTTGTTGATGATACGTCATCATAATCTTCACCGGTATTTTCGTTGTATACTTGAGAACAACTTCTTACGTGCAGATTTTCTGAACATGACATTTTTTGGACATGATTGCAAAATTTTCTGCTGTAGGTACTTCGTTATTGCCTTACAAACAAACGTTCATTTCCCCCGTCAGTATCATTCTACAAATGCTCCATACTCATCTTCATTTTAATGTTACACTTATCAGAAGGACAAGCCGGCGAAGCCATGGAAACTTCAAACACAGAAATAATCTTTTACATTGCTGGGTGCATCGGGCAGAAATGTGATTTTTTTTTTTTTGCGCGTTGTGTTTAAATTCATATTCAAATAATGTTTCAATGAGATTTCGAATTCAAGAACCCTTGACGAAATTTGAAAATCCAGAATAAAATCCAAATTTAGCAACATGGTATAGAACCGTTACATGAAAGCAGATTACATTTCATACACTTTTCATTAAGTAGTCAGCACATCAAAAAATATTTCAGGAATTAAATGAGTCAAATGCACGACGTGGTCGACAAACTGTGCGTATCTTGCGAGGTTGTAGGCTTTCGGCGCGGTGTTGTCGAGGTCTTCGCAGTCCAGGGATATTGCGCACGCGTGGATTCGTATTTCATTTCGAACTAGCAATCTACGCATACTTTTAAACGCACCCATTTACCATAACACAATCCATTATTCACTTGTATAAATTCAATGTTTCGGCTTATTTTATGACACTACATTAATTTATGTGGTTAAACAGCATCCAGTAGTATAGTAGGGTGCGTATGAAATATGAATGGCCTCGAGAAATCACAACAAACGTCAGAGTGTCTCTGGCCGGGGTCTGAACTAAGTACCTCAGTCACCGCTATTGCTAAGTCATATAGTCTCTGAATGCAGAATGCGAAATTTAAAAAATCTAGCAAGAACCATGCAAAACGACCAGAACATGAAAGACTTCACATAATCAGTGTACCTACGTGCAGTAAGATCCCCACAACCAGTCTTCATTTATTGTTATGCCTCACGTATTCTCTGTTCGCTACACCCCTGTGTTTTCCACAGTGCTGTCCTTCACACCCCTTCTTCAAATACTTTCGAATGTTTTGTTCTCACTTCAGAACGAGACGCCGGGCTTATCGGATGAAGCACGCAACTTCCAGCAGCTGCATTATCTCACTTTCTGCTGGCTGTTGCTGACGCGTAGCTTTGACCTTGAGAGCGAACGCGTCAAGTATCTGCAATTCAAGCAGACAGAACTCGTCCGGGGTGCTTTGCTCTTCTGGGTTGTTACGCAATGTGTGTCGGGAGCTGTGTATCGATGTTTCAGGACGGTATATCAGACCCATTTTCAACGGTCCTCTTGGACTGCTTACACAGCTACCAACACGCGCTGCGTAACATACCAGATGGGCGAATCCTCCTCATCCAAAACTGGGACGGAAGACTGAAATCTTGGACTGCGTCTGGTTTAATTCCAAAGTTCCAATCTACAATCGAACAACTAAGTTTCCGCATCAGTATTCTTTATTTGGCCTTTTAAACATCTTTTGAAAATCTCCTCAAATTTCCCTGCGTATGGTTTGATGTGAATCTATGCTTCGCTTCATTGTAGCGTACATGCAATAAAGAAACACACAAATAAACAGATCTGACACAAAAGTAGTACGGAGTAACGGGACCTCTGTAAACTTGATGGTTTGGACTGTATCTCACAGCTCACAACTCTTTGAAGTCTAACACAGTAGTTAGTACGTGGACCACTAGGTTGAACACCAAAACGTCTGCTTTTTGAAGACAGTATTTACGATTTGTTTCGTATGATTCTCACAATGTACAAACATTACTTCCCCGTACATAAAATGAACATTGGTCCTTCCAATGGAACCACAGGGTGTTATCTGTGGGGTACGAACGAAGTCCGATTTCGATCCCAGGCAATACCATTGTGATTTGTTGTGCAGAAATTGGCACTTGGATAGGATTTTCTCCAAGTACTTCAATTTAAGCCGTCAGTATCATTCCACCATTGCTCTGTACTCATCTTCATACAACTCTTATTCCAAGAATAATGGGACAAGAGGCCTGGGGACATAAAAACAACATTTTTTTCTCTCTCTCTCGGATATTTGGGATCACTGGAAAGAAAAATGCAGACAGCCATCTTTCTTACGCGGGACTGAACACTGCAGAGCGGAAGGAAGAAAAACAACCATGATGGTTTGACTAAGTTGAAATTCCTATTTAATTAGTAAAGCTGGCGACATTTTGATTCCCTTACATCACGGCCCCGTGAGTTCTTCCACAACATATTAGCTTTTATGACCCAGTTTGACAGAGAGGAACGTATTCTCACAAAGTCAATTAAAATTTTCAACCAAAATATCATTAAATGACTTACATTACACTGCCGAAAATCGACGTGTTCGTACTATAACGACAGTTCTGCGTGTTTATGTGCTGATCACGCGTGTGGTTTTTAACAAACCACAATTCCTGATCCATGACACAGCGATACACATCATACAATGCCCACTAGTCTAGTTTGCGCGATAAAGGAATGACGCATCACGCATCCACAGTTGCTTGTTTTTGAAAACGGAGGCATAACGCGGAAATTACTACCGAGCGGGCGTTGTTGTCGTCGGTGGCTATGCATTAGTTTAGCTATCAGCGGGCTTGTATTTTCTGTGAGCGGGTCCTCGTTCAACTGGACACTCTAATGTGTGTGTGTGTGTGTGTGTGTGTGTTTTGTCTTCAAATGCTTAAAAGAGAACTGTACGGAGTGGAAGTGTTTGTAAGACTTTCCTGTTCAAAATGTGAAATACGGCGAATTCCCACGGTGTCTGTCGACATGCAGGATGTCATGGTACTTCAAATGTCCGTCTGGGGAGCGTTGCGTCGACGTAGTGACACGTTTCTATACGAGGTAGACAGTTAAATTTTAGCTATTAAATACCTCCATTATAATTTTATTTTCAATCATTTGTTTTCATATGAAGCAAACAACAAAAGGAAACATTGCCTTATAGACAGCTGAATTTGAAGCGAGATAATTAAGGGAACTAATGACACCGTGATGAATCGATACAGATATTGGAGGCGACGAATAAGATGTTTTACATGCATTTTTAATTACATATACTCGCAAGTGGAAGCTAATACGAATCCTGTTGGTGTTTTGTCAGCAGGTCCAACATATGGCGATGAATAATACCATCACACACATCTATTTTTACAAGCACAGTAGTTACGTACTTACATATTTTCCGCTCGGCATTGCTACCAACGTCAATTGATTGGGACCTGATTTGTAGAGGACGTTCATAAAATAGGCCTACTACTACTGAAGTTTCTTTGTAATGAGTATTTTACGTAATTGTAGGGAAGTTTTGGTAATGGTGTGTTGGTAGGAATGACTACAAGCCAATTAGGTCGTTTGACCGTTTGTGAGAGTGCTATGTGTAATTAGCAATACGTTTGTATTGTACGAAAACAGTATTAACTTATAATTGTCGCAGATGTGTTCGTTGTTACGAAATTGGAAATAGTGTGCTTAAAAGTTTTAGATTGGCTAAATACGTGTTCCAAACACTAGCAGGTTCAAGGCATTGTGTGGTAAGTATGAACTGGATGGGCTATATTTATGTTGATGTGTGTAATGTATACACGTGAATTCAGTACGTACAGAAGTTTTCTGTAGCCTTTGCTGCTGTTTTATAGTGTGTGAAATCTGAAACGCGTGAATGTAGGTTTTCGTGGTTTTCGTGTTATTTTAAAGTATTTTAAGGTTAAGATCGATTCATTATAGGCAGATATTGTTTGATTATTTTAAGATGTTGCGATGGGAGTAGTTTTACGCAGTTATTTTTTTAGATAGACTGCGGGTTGGAACAGTAGGAAAATCTGCGGTCGCAGCTGTAAGACACAATAAGGATTTAACCGTGCTGCCAGATATTGTGGTTTCATGCAAGTGCTTGTTTTTACAAATTGTTTTATTGCTGTAATGTAAGTTTTTGTGAATAATGGCTGACACTTGACTTGGGTAGGTGTAATTAGGATGTCAGACTTTTTTATTCCTGTAAAGCATAGTTTGAAACTGTGGGAGTAGGCAGCTGTTTTGCTGCACATGCAGCTGATCATGGTGTCTGAGGGATGTCACAGCTGTGTTAAGGCCGTGGGCATCATTCATCTGTAATGGGAAAAACATTTTATTTGAGTGTGTCCAATTGTTTTTTGTCAGTGTTTGGGTGAAAGCTTCGTTGAATTATTAAACAGTGATGATATCAAGTTGAAAACCCTTGATGTCATTGTCTGTTGGTGTTTTATATTTGTAATAAATTAAGTCCATTATCTTTTTATTCTGTTTAATCAGATAATTATTGAGGTTAGGTATTTTAACAAACTTTATTTTTATATGCAAAATATATTACATAAGTACAGAAGTGGTTTTGTTAATAGATTTTATGCTCCAAATTTATTACTTATCCGTGCAACTGCAACAATTTGCTGTTGAAATTTAACGGGCTTTTTGCTAGTTGTGGCAGAAAGTTCAAGATAAGCATGTAACTGCATTTACAGTACTTCTTGTGTGAGGACATTAGTTGCATTACCTCGTTATCTTTGTGCTAGTTGTATGAAGTTCAAGATCAGCATGTAAGTGCATTTACATTCCTTCTAGGGAGAGAACTCTGTATTGTTTAATTCATTACCTCTGCATGTTTTCACAAAGATTGTATGGAAATATTGATAGTGGTTAATAAATTTAAGTTTGAAATGTAATGTTGGAATTGTCTGAATAGGAACAGAGTAATGATATCTAACTGTGAATGTGTGTGTCAAGAGGTTCGAGGTTACGATCACTTGGTTTCAAATCATAAAATTTGAATTATACCCATTTGCAGCACCCTGTTTGAAACTCAAAACTGTTGTACCGTTTTTGAAAATTTTCCCAATATAAGCAATTTTGTTCTTTTCATGCATGTATGTACTCACACTCCCACATACATGTGCATGCGTGTACATGCCAACATTGTGATTAATGACTGTATTAATGTACAGTCATAAGGTGATTTCTTGTAAAGAAAAGAGGAAAGCCACATATACCTAAATGGTAGGATAGTCCCATTATGTAGTTTGGAAATAGTGTCACATTGCATTTCACAATAATCACTGCAAAAAGTCTGGAATTAATACAGCTTAATTAAATTAACTGAGAAGTAAACCTATTATATGTTAATCCAATCAAGTGGGTTTACCGTGGGTAGTTGAAAGTAGTTGCTGTAACCACTGCTGTGTCAGATTGTAAAGAATGGCAATCAATAAATGCAGTGTTAATTAGAATGTTCCATCTCTCTATATATGCTGGCATTTCAACTCATCATAGAGTAGTGATATGTATGACTCATCTTTTGAACTTTTGCAGTCATAATGTTGAAATTGTTGTGTTTCAGTATATGCTTTGCCACTTTTTTTTTAAGCTGGCAACTGCAGTGTACACCAGAACATTTACAGGGCTTCATTGTACAATTCAAATAAATCCTGAAAGCCAAAGTTACACACAAATGCTGACTGACTCACACACTCACTGACGAAGTATTAACTAACCAATCAACCAGGCAACCAACCACCTGACTACGTGGAGCATTGACCTGCTTGAAAAGGAAACACGTCTCCAGATAGTGAATAAAGTCTCTACCTTAATGGAACCTGAAGGTTCATCTCTCTGTAATGCTCTAAACTTTTTTTATTTGGGAGGTGTTTGGTTTGGATTATGACTGGGACACTGGCTATCCAGGCAGTCATTCTGTTAACAGGGGACATTTTCTAATACTTGAATATTTTGTTTTAGGTAATTGTGTTTACCATGGCAGCTGATCAGTTTTGCCTGCGATGGAACAACTTTCAGTTGAATATTGCTTCCGCTTTGGATAGTCTAAAAACAGATGAAGATTTAGTGGATGTAACTTTGAGTTGTGAAGGACAAAATGTGAAAGCCCACAAAGTGGTCCTTTCGGCCTGCAGCCCTTACTTCCGGGGTGTTTTTAAGGTGTGTACTTTAACATTTATCCTACTGGGGTGTGTATTTAAGTTATAGTGCATGGTTTATGAAAAACATATTATCTGAACAGAAACAGATAAAATTATGAAATGAACAGCATTTTATGGAAAGTACAGAAGAGATTATGCAGCATGTCTTAAAAATACAGAAAATTACCTCATTGCCTAAATATATGAAATGAATTTCTCGGCTTGTTTTCTTACATGTGTTCACATTTGCAATTCTAGTTTTTTAAAACATTAATATGCTACTGTGTCTTGTAGGTTTTGAGGTTTATTTTACTGAATGCTCAGTAGTGCCTGCTGTGAGTATAGTATCGTGTTAAGCATGCAAATTAAATTTGATTTGAAATGCTTATATTACTAAAAATCTTTGTGCAACAATTACAGGAGAACCCCTGTCAGCATCCAATAGTAATTCTGAAGGATGTGAGTTATGACGATGTTAGTGCATTGCTAAGCTTCATGTATCAGGGAGAAGTGTACATCACTCAGGATAGACTCGCGTCATTCCTACGCACTGCTGAGTTATTGCAAGTTCGTGGTCTGACTGGTGCATCAAATCCATTCAAAGATTCAGTGAGTTATGTTACTGTATACATTATTCAGTACATTTGAAGCATGTTGTGAGTTCTGTTTGTCAAGTTTAATGAACTTCAGGACTTGGAAATCTGTTGAAAGATTGAAATTATACCAAGATTCTGATGGGGTGTATACTTATAGTCGTTTAACTTGATGTTTTTCTGACCATGCGTCATGAATTAACTCAGGTTTAATGAACTTCAGGACTTGGAAATCTGTTGGAAGATTGAAATTATATCAGGATTCTGATGGGGTGTATATTTATAATAGTTTAACTTGATGTTTTTCTGAAACATGAATTAACTATCTATTAATTACCAACTTGATGCACTGATTATTATTTGTTCATAAAATATTATATTCTTCTACTTGTTTCAAGCCTTAAGTGCTCATCTTCAGGAGGATACAATTGTATCCATGCAGAATATGGTACTATCACTCTGTAAACAGGTGAGTGGTCGAGTAATACTACAACATGATTTGCTTGTTATTACAATCTAAAAATATTTGTGTGCAATTACAATCTAAAATATTAAGTCTGTGTGTTTGTCATAAATTTGACGAGGTGTCTTTGTGTATACGTTAAATTCATATAAAATGTCATATGTTGGGTCTGTCTTGTTGTAAAATATTAAAATATGTAAATAGTTAAAAATGTGAATAGTTAAAAAAACTATATTACAAGGTATCTGTTAGAGCTACAAAAAATGCAATATTTATGCATTATCTTACCTCTATGAGAGTTTGTGGTGGCCTGTCGGTACACAGCTTGAGTGAGAACTGACTGTAGGGAGAAGGTTGTTGGTAGGGCGTCTTACTGATTTATGACATAAGGTGTTTCTGTGTGGAGGCGTTCAAACATGGGATTATGTTCATTGGGTTGCTGTTCAGTGATAAGCTCATTACTGTGGTGAAGTGATTGTATGAACATCTGTTCATATGGAAGTAGAGAGATGGCTTATTGACCTGTTTTAGAAGCGTTATTGTGTCGTTAATGTTCCTGTATTCATGTCCACAATTTAATATGTGTTGTGCATAGGAAGATCGAGGATCATTATTTTTTATGTAATGCGTGTTCCTGAAATCTCATTTTGAGATTACGGCTAGTTTGCCCTACGCTTCTAAAACAGGTCAGTAAACCATCTCTCCTACTTCCATATGAACAGATGTTCATACAGTCACTTCACCACAGTAATGAGCTTATCACTGAACAGCAACCCAACGAACATAATCCCATGCTTGAACTCCTCCGCACAGAAACACCTTACATCACAAACCAGTAAAACGCCCTACCAACAACCTTCCCCCTACAGTCAGTTCAGTTCTTACTCAAGCTGTGTACCAACAGGCCACCACGAACTCTCGTAGAGGTAAGATAACGCATAAATATTGGATTTTCTGTACCTCTAACAGATACCTTGTAATATAGTTTTTCAACTATACACATTTTTAACTATTTACATATTTTAATATTTTACAAGAAGACAGACCCAACATATGACATTTTATATGAATTTAACGTATACACAAAGACACCTCATCAAATTTATGACAAACACACAGATTTAATATTTTAGATTGTAATTGCACGCAAATATTTTTAGATTGTAATAACAAGCAAATCATGTTTTAGTATTACTCGACCACTCACCTGTTTACAGAGTGACAGTACCATATGCTGCATGTATACAATTGTATCCTCCTGAAGATGAGCACTTAAGGCTCGAAACATGTAGAGGAATATATTTTGTGAATAAATAATAATCGGTGCATCAAGTTGGTAATTAATATATAGTTATAATAGTTTGTTTATTTGGTTGTGTGAGCTACAGATTATTTAGTGTCATTGAACGTATTAATTTGGGTGCAGAGAAAGGCCCTTTTTTCATAGTATAGGTGTACTGTTTATCACCAAACTGGTTGTTACATAGCAGCTGCTGTTGTTCCTGCAAAGGACCAGTTTTGCCATCTGTCCTGCAGTGCTCAGTCAAGTGTTAAAGAATAACCTGTGCACTTGAATGTTAACTTTTTGGCTTGTCAAGAAAAGTCAGATTTTTTCCTCATGATCATGGAAATTTAAAACATGTGTATGTTTTTGCGTATGTGGCCCTGTTTCAGTTATATAAAAATCAGTGCAAGTAACAGAACAAGCGTAAGTTTTGTCACCTTTATGAAGATTTTGATATGCAACACTTTATAGATTGACAGTGTCGTACAGCATATGTGCCATGGGTGGAACATGTCTTGCCTGTATCTCCATAAGATGCTTCATGAGACAAAACTGAGAAGTTAAGCACATATTCAATTTATTGTGCCAACCAGATGCACATTATTAAATACAAATATTAAAGATATAGCTCCAACATGTTTTGGTACAAGTGTACCATCTTGAGTGAGTACAATATGCCAGGCTTAAAATCAATTGCTGTCGCTGAGCTGTTATTTAAAAGGTTCCACAGTCTGCAGTAGGACAACTTTAAGTGGTTTAACATATGTTTGATATAAATCATATTTCAAACTGAAACTGAAGGTTTCTGTCTTCTGTAATATGATGTCATGTAGTCTTTGTAGAAGTGTACTGATATTTTGGAGGGACCAGCATCATTAGACCTCTATGAGACTGCACGATGTCACGTCCCAGAAAATGGCAGTCTTCACAGTCACCACTGTGAGTACCCCAAATCTCATGTATGTGGAACTGTTTCTTTTCTCTACAGCCAAAACAATGCAAAACAAAGAAAGCAATGCACACATCTTCGGGACAGCTACGACAAGATACCCCACCACTTTCTTCCCCTCCAGCTGTGTCAGTTCCATTACAGCCTTCCAGTAAAACAATGTCTATTCATCCCATCTCGAAGAGCCCACTGCTGACTCTTAAAGAACCTCATTCTTCCTTTTCCCTCATTCAATCCAAGCCAGCTGCTCTGAATTCATCCACAGCTGTACAGCAACATTCTTCAACAGTAATGCAGCCATCATCCTACCAGCATTCCACGCCT
>Ga0209628_10001897_pt1 | contig 13902 bp, 17 predicted proteins | sample TergutCu122P4_FD_187285 | JGI IMG/M metagenome (GOLD analysis project Ga0209628, IMG submission 187285) | Cubitermes ugandensis P4 segment gut microbial communities from Kakamega Forest, Kenya - Cu122 P4 (SPAdes) (version 2) | ecosystem: Host-associated > Arthropoda: Insects > Digestive system...
TTGGGCGTTTGCGCAGAACAGGTATTTGACAACTGGCACACGCCCAAACCCATTGACATCGAACCTTGGGATGTTGTTTCTTCGGATGCGAAAAATGTGGTCATGAAAAAGGAAATGCAGGTGACCAACTATCTGGGTAGTCAGTTCAAACTGAATGTCGACCGAAAAATTTCATTGATGGAGACAGCCGACGCCAACCGTTTATTGGGATTAGCAGCCAATCCCGCTTTGAATATGGTGGCTTACCAAACCGAAAACACCATCACCAACCTGAATGATTTCGAATGGACAGAAGAAACCGGTACGATTTGCATTTGGATGCTCGACATGTTTAACCCTGCGCCCAACGCTGTGACGGTGATTCCATTCAACGAAGGCGACGAAGCGCAAATGGGCAAAATTGTCACCTCTGATTATTTTGGAGAAGTGCCTGCCGACAGGCTCAAAATTCAGGGAAATGTGATTTATTTCAAAACCGACGGAAATTTTCGCAGTAAGTTGGGGTTAAATGCTAAACGCGCCAAATCTATTGCCGGAAATTACGATCCTGATTCAAAACGTCTTACCATCACCACTTTCGATGTGGATCAACATGCAACCTACCTGAGTCAGGAATGGAATCCTGCAAAAGACCCTTTAAAGGGCGATGCCTTGAATGCATACAACGATGGCCCGTTGGACGACGGAAGTATCATGGGGCCATTCCTCGAACTTGAAAGCGTTTCGCCGGCTGCATTCCTGAAACCTGCACAATCATTGGCGCACCGGCATACAGTTTTTCATTTTACAGGAGAGGAGAAGGATTTGAATCCAATTGCCGAAAAATTGTTGGGGGTATCTATCAAAGATATCCTTCGGCAATCCTGTCCGCAATAGATTGAAACTCTTCCTGCGACAATTTTAGTTTGGGTCTGCAGAAATCAATGTCTTGCATTCCCTGCATGGGAATAAGGTGTATATGCGCATGTGGCACGTCGAAGCCAATAACCGCCACGCCCACCCGTTTACACGGTATGGCTTTTTGAATGGCTTTTGCTACTCTCTTGGCAAACATCATAATACCTCCCAGTTCGTCGTCGCTCAAATCGAACAAATAGTCAGTTTCGTCTTTGGGAATCACCAGCGTATGCCCTTCAACCAACGGGTTGATGTCTAAGAATGCGTAAAATCTATCGCTTTCAGCGACTTTGAAACTTGGAATTTCACCCTTTGCGATTTTCGAAAAAATACTTGCCATATAATAATGTCTATCGTGATATTTCGAGCACTTCAAATTGCATTTTTCCTGCCGGCACCTGTATTTCAACAACATTGCCTTTTTTCTTTCCTACCAGTCCTTTGCCAATGGGCGTGGTGATCGCAATTTTCCCTTCTTTCAGGTTTGCCTCCGATTCGGAAACCAGAACATACTCAACCACTGCATTGTTTTTCAAATTCTTGAGTTTTACCCTGTTGAGTATCTGTATACTGGTTGTGTCCACACGGGTTTCGTCCAACACACGGCTGTGACGAATGGTTTCTTCCAATTTGTGAATACGCGCTTCGAGCATGCCTTGGGCATCTTTAGCGGCGTCATATTCGGCATTTTCCGAAAGATCGCCTTTATCGCGCGCTTCCGCAATCTGCCTTGAAATAGCCGGGCGATCAACATTGATCATCTGCTCCAACTCTTTCTTCATCTTGGCAAGCCCTTCTTCTGTAACATACGAAACTTTAGCCATACTATTCGATTTTAATATGAGGTAACATAAAAAAAAGAACTCCGGCGTCCCGGAATTCTTTCTCCTGAGACAACAGAATATTTTATATTTGGTTTTGCAAAAAAGTTATAATCATCAAAAGCTTATTTTTTTAACGGAACAAAGATAGAGGTTTTTTTTGAAAACAAACAAATTATTGATTTTTTTTAGAAAAAATATAATGATCTTTAAAATAAAAACTATTCCAATCCAAACTTTTTCATCCGGTTGAATAACGTCTTCCTGCTGATTCCCAAATATTTAGCTGTTTCTGTTCTATTGTGTTTGCAATGATCAAGCGCGTAAACAATCCTTTCCTTTGTTACGCCACCATTCATTTTTATTTCGGTTTTTTTCAGTTCATCCATCCGCAAGGGGAGATGACCGGGTTGTAATTTTCCTGTTTTGCAAACAATCATTGCGCTTTGCACGGCATTTTCCAAATCGCGGATATTGCCCGGCCACGAGTAGGCGTGTAATGCCGCAATCGTCTCGTTTGTGCATCCTGACACTCTGGTATTCAGCGTTTTGTTATATTTGCGGATGAAATGGTCAACCAGCATGGGGATATCCTCTTTACGTTCGCGCAATGGCGGCAGATGCACCATAAACAGATTGAGCCGGTAAAACAAATCCAATCTGAACGTATTGTTTTGCACCTGTTCAATCAGGTTTTTGTTGGTTGCCGAAATCAACCGGATATCTACAGGTATTTCCTTTCGTCCGCCCAACCGTGTAACTTTCCGGTCTTCGAGTATGCGAAGCAGTTTCACCTGTGCATCAATCGGGAGTTCACCAATCTCGTCCAAAAAGAGCGTTCCGCCGCTGGCTTGTTCAAATTTCCCGATTTTCTGTTCTTTGGCATCGGTAAAAGCACCCTTTTCGTGCCCGAACAACTCGCTTTCCATCAGTTGCAGGGGAATAGCGCCGCAATTGACCGTGATTAATGGAGCGTTTTTTCGTGGACTGTTGAAATGAATCGATTTGGCAATCAGTTCTTTTCCCGTTCCGCTTTCGCCCGTAATCAATACAGTGGCATCAGTATCGCAGACCTGCGATACCTGTTCAAGAACTTTTTTCAGCGCCTCGCTGTTGCCCACCATATTCCTGAATGAATATTTTTCGCTGACCGCTTCACGCAGATTCCGCACTTCCGCCTGCAAATCGTAATGTTCGCCGGCGCGTTCCATGAGCAGCAGTATCTCGTCGTTGTCAAACGGCTTTTCGATGTAATCGTAAGCGCCTTGTTTCATCGCTTCAACAGCAGTAGCAACGTCGCCGTGGGCGGTGAACATAACTACCACCGTTGCCGGATGCCGCAATTTGATTTGCCGGAGTGTTTCCAATCCATCCATTCTGGGCATATTCTTGTCCAACAAAACAATTTCAAGATGGAAACGTTTGATCTTTTCCAATGCATGTACGCCGTCTTTGGCTGTTTCCACACGGTATCCCGCGTCAGCAAAGACATTTTCAAGAATCAGGCGAATGTTTTCTTCGTCATCGACAATTAATATATTTTTCATTTCACTAATTCCAAAACATCTTTAAACGTTTCTAAATCAATGATTTTAATCGGAGGAAAGTTGACTGATTTTAGCACATTAAAATGCCGGTCATTGGTAACAATAAAATCAGCCCCGGCAATAAGTGCACAGTCTACGAACTTGTTGTCATCAGGGTCACAAGGTATCAGGTTCCACTGAAAATATGGAGTAATAAACAATGTGTTGTTAGCCGAATAAATGATGAAATTTAGAACATAGTTGGCAAATTGCAACGAGTAGAATCGGGTCAGTAACTCCTCGTACTCCATCAAAATCTCATTGGAACAGCACAGAGAATAACGTCCTTGCTGCATTGCAGTCAAAATACAGTGATAGTTCGATTTGCGTGGTGCGGCACGCAACAAGCAATTAGTATCGAGTACTATTTTCATGAAGTTCGATAGTGGGAGTTTGCAAACATTTCGTCTAACTTTTCATTAGTCATGTCATTTTCATCCCACCACTTATCGGATTCTTCTTCCATTTTTTTGAAATAGTAATCGCTAATAATCTGTTTCAATTCTTGAAACATTTCTTCTGTTTTAACAAACCGAAGCGATTGCAAGAAATGTATCTGCATCGCGTTTAAAGGCGGATTTATTACTGCTGCTTCCATTATTACAAACATTTTATGAATTTTCTGCAAAGTTACAACTATTATTTAATCTGCAAGAGATTACAGCAAAATTAAATCTTTAACTTTTCGAGAAGAACTCTTCTGAATCATTGAATTTTGAATCATGGATCCCTTTTGGCAATCGAATAACAACCTGTGCTCCGCTTCCATCCGTTCGATTGCCGATTTCTATGCTTCCCCTGTGCCGGTGAATGATTCCGTAGGAAATGGACAACCCCAGTCCTGTGCCTTCTATTTTGGTGGTATAAAACGGGTCAAACAGTTTTTCGAGGCTTTCTTCACTGATTCCCTTGCCGTTATCGGTTACAGTGATGGAATAAAATTCCTCGCCTTCGATTCTTGCCGGCTGTACGCTCACATCAATCTCGCCTTCAGCATCAATGGCGTCAATCGCATTGAGGATGATATTCACCAGCACCTGTTTGATTTGGTCGCAGTCGGCAATAATGGGAATAGACGAAGCAAAACAAACAACCGTAAATTTTATTTGCTTCTTTATTCGCGTATTCCTGATTAAATCAAGGATTTGGTCAATCAGGGCGGCAAGGTCAAATTCGCGCTTCACCGGATTGTTTTGCCGCGAAAAGGACAACAGTCCGGTCAGTATATCATTGATTCTGTCCACTTCCGACAATACGGACTCAATCATTTTCTGTTTTCTGGGTTCCTGCAAATCGTTTTTTACGTACTGAATGGCGCTTTTAATGCTGGTGAGTGGGTTTCGGATTTCGTGTGCGGCGCCGGCAGCCAACTGTCCGATAATCGCCAGACGGTCAGTCTGATAAATATGTTTCAGATGGGCGACACGTTCCTCGTGATACATAACGTTTTCAATCGCTAATGCCACATTATCGAGCATGATGGACAGCATTTCCAAATCATACCCGGTGTAGGGCTTATTATCCGTTCTTTTCGTTATCAAAATCGCCCCTATGAAACGGTTAGCGGTTTTGAGTGAATAAACCAGTACGGTTTCGAGGGATTTGATGATTTTTTCGTCATTGGGCGAAAAAATATTGGCAAATTCAGGAGCAAACGATACGGTCAATGGCGTTTCATTCAGTTTCAACCAATGTATCAGTCCATCGTCGGGCAACAAATATACATCAGAAGCGGCTCCGCGCTCGGTGTTCATCAAGTCGAAACGCTTGGTTTCACTGTTTTCCCAGAAGATATAAATGGCTTTTGCCGGAATCAATTCATAAATTCGGGTGGCAATGGAAGAAACCAACAGTGATTTGTCCTTGATGGTGTGCAATGTGCGGTTGAAATCAAGGAAAACCTGACGGTAATCGTATGGTTTTTTTCGGGTGTTGAATGCGGGTTTCATTTGAATCATTTTACGGCAAATTTACTGTACAATTGTAAATCTGCTGCAAAAGTAAGAAAAAATCATTTCTCACGATGGGTAATTATTTAGAGGGTACAACAAATTAAACCACCACCGTTAAGCATATACCAACTTTTCTTCAATAGCCTTTCTTACAAAAGAGTTGAGCGTACTGCCATGCGACTTTGCCGTGATGGCAGCCTTTCGGTGCAATTCTGGAGTAAGTCTCAAATTAAAACTACCCTTGTAACTTTTTTCTGCCGGAATATTTTCATTCTCGCAATCCCTGATATGTTCGTCAACAACATAGAAGAAGGCGTTTTTTAGTTCTTCAACGCTGTTGCCTTCAAAGGTAATCAGGTCGTTGACGCCTTCCACTTTTCCAAAAAAAACATCGTCCTGCGCTGAAAAACGAACAGAACCAATAAACCCTTTATAAGTCAATACATCAACCGCTTTCATCTTATTCATTATTTGATATTAAACCTTTGTTTGTCAATTCCTCAATAACCAAATCCAACTGATATGTCTTTAATACATTTCCGGGGTGGGGCTTGTGCAGTTTTATTTTGTGGTCGTCTTTTGAAAAACAAACCCTCGAGCCAGCCCCTTGAACCTCGCTGTATCCAAAAAATGATAACACCTTTTTTAACTCGTTATAGGTGAAATCTTTCGGATAAGAAAGCATCCGGGTTTTCAATTTATCAATCTTTGACATCTCATTTTTTTTGCAAAGGTAATATATTTTCCCTAATCAGCAACTAAAAAAAAGTTGCAAAAACAAAATGGGTAAATTTGGGTAACCCACCATTACCCACTTTGGGTAATTTACCCACTTTTTTTACCCATTCAAAAATGTTAAACAACACATATTCTACGTATTAACACTTTGGCACGCTAATTGTAATATATATGTCAATTAATCAAAAATCGTAAATCAAAAATCGTAAAAATGTTACAGACCTGTCAATTAACCAAAAGGTACGAGGACAACCAGTTAGCGCTCGATACGCTGAACCTCGAAATCAAACCCGGGCAGATATTTTTCCTGCTCGGCGCGAATGGCGCGGGTAAAACCACCACCATTAACCTGTTTCTCAACTTCATCACGCCCACGTTGGGTTCGGCGCACATCAACGGGATTGACGCCACCAAAAACCCGCTGGAAGCCAAGAAGCACGTGTCGTTTCTATCGGAAAACGTGATGCTGTACGGAAACTTTACCGCGCGGCAGAACCTTGACTTTTTTGCCAAACTCGGCGGAAAAACCAGTCTCACCAAAGCCGACTATTACGCCTTGCTCCGCAAAGTGGGCTTGCAGGACGAGGCATTCGAGAAAAAACTGAAAACCTTCTCGAAAGGGATGCGCCAGAAAGTAGGCTTGGCAATTGCCTTAGCCAAAGACGCCGACAACATGCTGTTAGACGAACCCACTTCCGGTCTCGACCCGCAAGCCGCCGCCGAATTGGTAGCGTTGCTCAAAGAACAGAAAAAAGCGGGTAAAGCCATCCTGATGTGTACCCATGACATTTTCCGCGCCAAGGAATTAGCCGACGAAGTGGGCATCATGAAACGCGGACACATGGTGAAAATACTTTCACGAAAAGAATTTCTGGAAGAAGACATGGAAAAACTGTATTTGGAATACATTGGATATGAACGGTAATAATCAAAAATCATCAATCAAAAATCAAAAATTATCATGATTTGGTTAATAGCAAAAAAGGATTTTCTCCTGAATCTTATTTCGGCGCGTTTTGTCATCGGGTTCATACTGTGTGTAGTGGTGATACCCTTTACATTAGTCGTGAGCGTGGATAGTTACAAAAACCGGATGCGGGTGCATCAGGTGTTCCAAAAGGAGGTGGAAAGCGCAAAGGAAAATATACGGGTTTATTCGCAGGTACGCCCTGAAATTGTCATTCCACCCGAGCCGTTGAGTATTTTCAGCAGCGGAATCAGTGGTAATATCGGCAACCGTATAAAGATTCAGTTGGGCGAGTACCCGCTGTTTCCTGCAGGACATACCGCCACGCGCGACAACCCGCTGCTCAACGCCTTCTTCTCCATCGACTTCGCTACGGTGATTGCCATCTTGATGTCGTTGCTTGCATTAGTGTTCTCGTATGACATCTTTACCCGCGAACGCGAAGACGGCACTCTGAAAGCAGCGTTTGCCAACAATTTGAGCCGTACCGCTTTCCTGACTGGCAAACTGCTGGGAATCATCATCACGCTGGTTCCCATATTGTTGTTCTGTTTCCTGCTGGGCGTGATGGTCATTGCGTTTTCTACGGCGGTTCAGTTTAGTGCAAGTGACTGGGGCGGAGTAGCGTTGCTTTTTCTCTCGTCGCTGCTGTATATGGTGGTGTTCATCCTGCTCGGCATGTTCATCTCTTCAAGGTCGCATCATTCATCTACATCCATTATCATCAGTCTGTTGTGCTGGATTTGGCTGCTGTTCCTGACGCCCAATATCGCTTCGTATCTTGCTAAAAGTTTCGTGAAAACGGAAATGTACGATAACGTGCAGTTTGCACTGAATGAACTGAATAGTCAATTTGGAAAAGAAAATAGTGAAAAAAATTCGGCATTAAGAAATGAATTTGGCAACATTACTTTTGCTTATATGAATTCTTCCAGTAGTTCTGATGGTGAGGAAATGAGAACGGGATGCGAAAAGATAGTCTTCGAATACCATCGTGTCCTCAACAGTTGGAAAGAACCCACCCGGATTGATTATGCCGATAAAAAATGGGCTGTCCAGAAAAAATATTTGGATGACCTGACGTATCAGGAAAAAGTGCGCGTGTATCTCTCATGGCTGTCGCCTGCTGGTATATTTGAACAGATAGCCGACTTGCAATGCCATACCAGTATGGCTTCATTCTTCCGTTATATGGAGCACGTCCGGGCTTACCGCGAAAGTCTTATTCGCTATTTCAAGGACAAAAAACTGTTCGAATCGTACAGTTATTTCACACCAATGCCTGAAAACGCCTTTCCGGAAAAAATAGACTGGAATTATATATTTGAGACATACCAAAAAACCCATAAATTTGATGCTCCCGAAGAGTGGTCTTTCGGTTATTACCCGTCGCTCAATTTAGATGACGTACCGGTTTTCGAATACAAGGGCGCAACAGTTGCATTTGCCCTGAATGCTTCTTTAGGACGTATGGCAGGACTGCTCGTTCTGTGCATTGTTCTGTTGGGCGCAACGGTAGTATCATTTATCAAATATGACGTCAGATAATTCAATAAATTATAATCAATTATGTTTAACATTCTTTTTATTCGTGAAATTCAGAACTACCTGTATGGTCTTCGTTTTCAGGTATCGTTCGTTATTGTGCTGCTGGTCTTCGTTATCGGAAGCATATCGTTTATCAAATCGTTTCCGGAGGCGCGGGACAACCATACCAAATATTTGCAGGAACAGCAGAAAGTTTTGGAAGGCAGGATGAATGATGCGACGAGAGTTGCGGTAACGCAAACCCCGTTCATCATGTCTCCCCGCGAAAACAGCCTCATATCCGACTGCAAGGAACAGATGCTGCCCAATCAATTCACATACAGCGCCTACAATGTATTCAGTTTTTCTGTACGTCAAAACAGCCTCAATCCCTTGATGAAACAGGCGCAGGCACTCAACTGGTCGTTCATTGTAACGATGATACTCGGTTTTGTGACGCTCCTTTTTGCTTACGACGCCATATCGGGCGAAAAGGAAGACCGTACGCTGGCGCTTTGTCTTTCCAATTCCATATCTCGCGGAACGGTACTGTTTTCAAAGTTTTTGAGTATCGTTACCATTACCGTGTGCATGTTGGTGGTGGGTATTCTCATCAGCCTCATCATCATGTCGCTATCTGGAATTATCAGTGTGAACAGAGGTTTGCTTGGCGAAACGGCTGGATTTGTCGGCATATCGGCGCTTTTTATTGCTGCGATGACTGTTATCGGATTATTGTCGTCGGTACTCGCCCGCAATTCCAATGTAAGTCTGTTGGTGGCGCTTTGTTTCTGGTTAGCGTTTGCAGTAGTGATTCCCAACACATCGGTTTTTTGGGCAAACAAACTGTTTCCCATCGCCAATATCGACGAGGTGAACCAGCGCATTGAGGAAGGCCGGCAAACGCTTAACCGCGAAGCGCCTCCCGGAAGTTGGTCGATGTATGGCGGCAACCCGTTTCATCCTAATCACGAACTGCGCGCCAACCTCCAAACGAAACTGATGCTCAACGAAAAGCAGCATAAGGACGCCTATTATGCCGACATGTTCCGCCAGTTTGAGAGTACCCGCCTGTTTACCATGATTTCGCCCATGGCGCAGTTCGACTACATGAACGAAGCCATGCTCGGAGGCGGTTACCTGCGTTTCCGCAAAAATTGGGACGACCTGCGTATTTTCCAGACGCAGTTTCTGCAATGGTTTAAGGATTTGGACATCAAGGATGACAAAAGTCCGCACTGGTACAATCCCAACGAAAGCGTTTCCACCACCACACAGGCAGTATCGCTCGACCAGATTCCGCAATACAGCGAACAATCCGCCAACTTTGCACAGCGACTTGGTTTTATGAGTACTTCGCTGATATTCCTTTCGATAGTGGCAATTGGTGTGTTTGCGGTTTGTTTTGTGCTGCTGGTGCGGTATGATGTAAGGTGATAGTCGGTAGTCGGTAGTCGATAGCCTAACGACTAATGACTAACGACTAAAAAAACGTTCTTTGACATATTGATACATTTGGTAGTAAACGGGACATTTTGGGTCTGGTTCTGATGGTATTTTTGAAGATTTTCATGTAATTTTGCACCGTCTTAAAAATTGAAAATCATGGATGAAAAAGAAAGGGAAGAACTACTTGCATACGTGGAAGAGTTCAAAAAGAAATTGGAAGGAAATAGAGAATTGGCGCGAGATTTTCTTATCAGGGCAGGAATTTATACCAAGGAGGGGAAATTAACCGAGCCTTATCAGCATTTATATATACCACCTGCAGTTAAAGCGTAAATTTCATAGTTTTGAAAATATTTTTAAAGATTTTTTTTGTAATTTTGTACCGTTAATTTTAAAATGAAATGTTATGAATGATGAAGAAAGAGAAGCATTTATCAAAATGAGCCAAGAATATACCGAAAAGTTATCCAAGGATAAAAAATTGGCCAGAGATTTCCTGATAAGAGCAGGAATATATACCAAAAGCGGTCGGTTAAGCAAACATTACAGGCATTTATGTATTCCGTCAGGTCAGGTTTGATTCTTGCTTTTCATGGATGCGACAAATCGGTTGCTCTGAAAGTCCTTAATGGTGAAGCCATGTTGAAGAGTAGTACCAATAAGTACGACTGGCTGGGACATGGCGTTTATTTCTGGGAAAACAGCCCGTCGCGAGCGCTCGAATTTGCTGAACATCTTTGCCAAAATCCCCAAAAGTCAAAAGGAAAAATTGTTGAACCTGCCGTAATTGGTGCAGTGATTCATCTTGGGTTTTGTCTTGATTTATTGGATTATGGCAATTTGCAGTTGCTAAAAGTAGGTTTCAACTCTTTGTTGGCAAGTAATAAAACATCAGACCTTCCCAAAAACAAAGAAGTGAAAGGATTAGAGGGTCTTTTACTCCGTGAATTGGATTGCGCAGTCATAGAATCTTTACACACTTTGAGGAGAGATTTGCACCAACCTCCTTTCGACTCCATCCGCGGCGTTTTTTCCGAAGGCGAAGAACTTTACCCCAATGCCGGATTCCGCGAAAAAGACCACATACAGGTCTGTGTCAGAAATCCCAACTGCATCAAGGGATTTTTCATGCCACGCAAAATAGACGGCGATTACCCGAAAGTTTGAGTATCCATGAGGCTGTCTTAAAAGCACGCAGATGACACAGATTAAACAGATTTTCGCAGATAATAAATCAAGGATATATTGCTTTATTGCTTATTATCAGAAAAATAAAAATCTGCGTAAATCCAAACAATCTGCGTTATCTGCGTGCTAAATCACTTTTGAGACAGCCTCATAGCCTACCGGATGTATCAATAAAAAAATCAAATGATATATCCGGTTTTTTTATCAATCATTTTTTCATGAAAACTCATTTTTTTATATCCATTTTGGGTTTATTCCTGTCCCAAACATTACAGGCGCAGGAAAAGACCATCCTCACCATCGACCGGGCGATTGACATTGCCCTTCACGGAAGTTATACCGTGCGCTCGAACGACGAGAGCCGGCGGGCGATGCAGTTTCAGTATCTTTATCGCAAGGCGCAATTCAAGCCGCGTTTGGATTTGAACTTATATGCCCCTTCGTGGGATGAAATGGTGTCGGAGGTTTCCCGCCCCGACGCCTTGCCGGTGTATAATTCTACCGGTTCCATCAAGTTCGGGAGCGACCTGCGTTTCACTTATGTGTTGCCTACGGGTGGAAATCTGGCTTTGTCGGGCGAGTTGTATCATCAAAATATCAGCACTACCTTTCAGAATGATTATTCAACACAGAAACGGAAATTAGCATACAGTCAGTTCGGAATAGCCTTCAACCAGCCGGTTTTTACTAAAAATCTGTTGCGCGAAAACCTTTTGCAGGCCGAATATAGATATAAAAGCACCGAACTGTATTTTACCCGCGTCCAAATGAATATTATTTATGAAGTTACCAGAGGCTTTTACGACGTCTACCGGGCAGCGTACGAAAAACAAATCTACGAAGAGCAACTGAAAAATTCGCAGGAGGCTTTACGGATTGCCAAACTGAAATACGAAACCGGAAATATTTCCGAAGGCGATTTATTGTCAAGGGAAATTGACGCAGCGCAAAACGATGTATCACTGTTGGAAAGCGCCGGCAAATACGAACGGGCGAAAGATGAGTTTAAGTTGCTGATAGGCTTGAATATGACTGAAGAAATTGATATTATTGCCGAAATGGAGTTTGAAACAGTAACCATTGATTTACAGAAAGCATTTGATCAGGCATTGTATAACCGTCTGGAAATCAAGGAAAGCGAGTTCGATATCAAATTGCAGGAAATAGAAGTTGACCGCGCCAAACGGGAAAGCGAGGTGAAAGGCATTATTTCGGCATATTATAGAATTGCGGGTTTAAGTCCGAATGAAGGCAATGTGATGGACCTTTTCCGTTCATCGTTTGACAATATGGCGATTCGTCCGCCAAATAGAGGAGTTACATTTACTTTGACTGTCCCGATTGTGGATTGGGGGCGCCGGCGTAACAATGTCAAGGCCCAGACCATCTACCTCGACCGGAGAAAAATGGATCTTGATCACCTGAATGAAGAGATTGTGAAAGAGATTCGCGAAATTGTACGTACGGTGTACGAGTCAGAAAAACGGTTTCGTATCAGCCAAAACAGTAAGGATATAGCAGCGCGTAGTTACCGTATCAACCGGTTGCGGTTCGAAAACGGCGATATAACAGGGCAGGAACTGTCGCTGGAACAGACGAAACTGTCGCAGGTGCAACTTGATTATATCAATGCGTATGTCACCTACCAGTTGGCATTGGCCAATCTGAAACGAAAAACCATGTGGGATTTTGAGAATAACCGCAGTTATCTGATTGATAGCAATTGACCTGCTGGGTCTTCCAGATCCGGTAGGTCTAAATTTAACAAAAATCCTACCGGGTTTCAAAAACCCAGCAGGATGGGAAAAGTTCTTTGACATATTGGTTTACACGAAAATTTCGTATTTTTGTGCCATAATTCAAAAATAGAAAGATATGGAAGCAGTATTAACACATTCGCCGTTAAATGATACGCAAATATTTTTGTTACAGGCTTTTTCAAGAGTAAAAAGCGAAAAAGAAAAATCCGATATACAAGCCATGCTGCTTGATTATTATCGAAAAAGGGTCGATTTTCAAGCGAGTAATATTTCATTGAGTAATGAGAAAATAGAAGAAATATTAAATTCTCATTATCGAACGCCATACAAATGAAAATTGTTCTTGATACCAACTGTTTGGTGGTTTGTTTGCCGGTCACTTCCCCGTATTATTGCTTGTGGAAAGCATTTCGGGATGAGCAAATTACATTTTGTTTCACAACCGATATTATCAATGAGTATAGTGAAATTTTGTTTCGTTTTTATGGTCAACAATTTGCAGATGATATAATTAACGAATTATTGCTTTCCCCCAATGTTATCAAAGCCCAAAACTATTTCAGGTGGAATTTTATTACAGCCGACCCTGACGACAACAAGTTTGTTGACTGTGCACTCAATGCAGGCGTTGACTACCTTGTTACCAACGACCGTCACTTCAATATCCTGAAATCAATTCCTTTCCCCCCGTTGAAAGTAGTTAATATTGAGACATTCAAAAATATTATTTTAATGGAATCGGAATAAACGATAAAGAAAATATGATACCCTGTCAATTGGCGGGTAAAAGCGTGTAAACCAACAAAAAAAAGTTTACACGCTTTTTTTGACGTAACCTGACCTGCTGGGTTTTCAAAACCCGGTAGGTCTAAATTTAACAAAAATCCTACCGGGTTTCAAAAACCCAGCAGGATACCCTTAAATCGTTAATTCTTTAAATTTTAAATAATTATGTTTCGTTTAACTTTTTTTCTTTTTTTTGCGATAATTGTCAATTATCAATTATCAGTTGTCAAT
>Ga0209628_10001898_pt1 | contig 13901 bp, 13 predicted proteins | sample TergutCu122P4_FD_187285 | JGI IMG/M metagenome (GOLD analysis project Ga0209628, IMG submission 187285) | Cubitermes ugandensis P4 segment gut microbial communities from Kakamega Forest, Kenya - Cu122 P4 (SPAdes) (version 2) | ecosystem: Host-associated > Arthropoda: Insects > Digestive system...
GGTTTAGCAGTGTATTTTGGCAAAATTTCATACGGCTGATACGATAGTTTTGCCTTGCGCAATCCCTCAATACCCAAATCCTCTTCGCGGTTGAGATAGATAAAATTTTCAGGTATTGACTTTGCAAAAAGGTTGTTAATCATAGCGTATGCACCAATAATTTCGGTGTCTGCTTTTTCGCAGGCGATGTCAAAAACGGTGCTGTTAATGGGCGAACCGAAGGTAAAAGCAACAATTTTTTCATTCACTTTTAGTGCGCCGCCGTGCAAACCGAGAGCATCAAAATTTTCCAACGCATTAGTAATTGCTTTGCGCTCTGCTTTGCGTGTCGGCGATTCGATGCTGCTGTGGCGGCTTTCCCAAATATTTTCAAAATCAATACATTGCGGTACAATTTCGGGCGTAATTTTCAAAAACTCATAATCGGGGAAGGCACGCAAAAATTGGTTGATATGATTGCGCTTTGGTTGAAATTTTTTACCCGAAAGCGTTGCCAACTCCTCTCGCAAATAGATATAATCGCAATAACCTCTGTTTGAAACAAATTCAAATTTTTCCGGAAAAACAAGTTCAAGTTTTTCACGCAACGGCGGCGTAAGTCCCTGTAAACGAAATGGTTTGCCCTCATGTTCGGCGTTATCTTCAATAAAATTTACCGCTTTTTTTAAATCGCCATTGCCAAGCGGCAAAAGAAAATATAGTTTATCGTTATACCAATATCTTATAAATAAAAACCCCTCATTTTCAGTTATTTGCGTCTGAAAATAGAATCTCCAATTAAATAAATTTGCAAACGCCAAATCACAACCGTTGGAATTTGCCTCAAAAGTATATTTTTGAATTTTCGCTTTGTCTGCTATTGTAAAGTCCTTAAACATTTTTTTTTGATTAATCATTATCTAAAAAACGGCTGCCAAACTTGACAACCGATTTTTATAATCTACTGACAATTATTGTTTTCCTGCACATTTTTTACTGCAATCTTTATTCTCTTTTGTGCAGCATTTTTTACCGTCTGAGCAGCATTTTTCTGCTTTTAAACACTTTAATGCATCAACTTTGTCAAAAAATGCTTTTTTCTCAGCCAAAGTAAGGGTTTCAAATTTAGCCCAAGTTGCCTTAATCTCTGCCTTTTTTGCATCACAATCTGCTTTTTGTTCAGCAGTCATTTCGGTTTTTTCTTTGCAGCACTCTTTTTTCTCAACACATTTTGTTGTGTCAGCAGCGCATTTTTCAAGATGGTTTTTATAAATTTCTGCACGTTCTGCAATAAGTGCTTCTTGCTCTTTTTGGCATAAAGAGTCAAATTTTGCCCATTTTTCGGCAAATTCTAATTTTGATTTACAAATTTCAGCGCATTTTGTTGTATCTTGCGCCTCGTTTTGCTTGTTTCCGCCTCTTCCGCCGCAAGCAGCAAAAGCGATAATCATAGTAAATAAACCTATGAATAATAACGATTTTCTCATAATTTTTTTTATTTTTTTAATGTTATAAAATAGTTAAATTTTTTGGACTGCAAAGGTAGTAATTTTTTTTAGAAAAATAATAAATTAAATTGTTAATTTTTTATAAAGAGTTTTTTTTTCTAATCTGCCGCAAGTTTCCGAATTTGCGGCTTGTTTTTTTGCAGTTTTAAACTGCATTTTTTTCAGGCACAAGTTTCCGTGTCCGTTGCACAACAAAAAAAAGAACCTGTCATTGCAGGCTTGGTTACTGAGCGAAGTCGAAATATTACCCGCAATCGCTTAATTTTCAATCTATTGCGGCGCAATCCGCAATGACAAATGATAATTAATGATTGATAATCAACAATAAAGCCGTTGATTACAAGTTGAACAACATAATTACCCGATACCAAACCAAAAAGTGAAATATCCTGCTGCTATTGGGTAGTAGAAAGAGGCAAGGAGACCTGCACATTGCCAAAAATATTTGCAATTTGAATAGTTGCATTGGTAACATCATCTGCAAATATAGATTCAACTACTGAATGTAATTTTTTATGTTAAAAAAATTGTAACTTTGCAAAAAAAAATCGTTATGAAAAAAACTTTTTTGATTTTGATAATATTATTTGCCTTTGTTTCGGTAAATGCTCAATACAGATATTCTGTGCGGGCTATGGGATATGGCGGAATGGTTGTGGCAATGGGCGACAAACACACAGAAACTCTTACTAAACGACAAAAAGGTTTTGTTTTTGGAGGTGAGATTGACTTTGAATTTAAACCGACAGGAAAACAGAAATGGCAGCATTTTTGGCGTTTTCCAACTCTTGGACTCGGAGTTGTGGGCATTGATTTGGGCAACCCAAAAATGCTTGGGCAGGCAATTGCTGTCTATCCGTATCTGCTTGTGCCTGTGGTAGATACACGTTATTTTATGATGAACTACAAAGTCGGTGCGGGAGCAAGTTTTATCACAAAATATTATGGAAATACGCCACATCAACCAAACACTTTAAGCGGTCCAAATGGCGAATCATACGGCGCAAACGCAGTAATCGGCTCACTTTTAAATATTTACCTTAATACCGGCTTTAACTTTGAATTTCCGATTAACGACCAATTTTCCATCACTGCTGATTTGGGCTATTCGCACATGAGCAACGGCAGTGTTATCGCTCCAAACAAGGGGTTTAATATTCTTTACGCTCAGGTTGGCGCAAAATACAGTTTTATAAATTGCCCCGAATGTAGAAACCTTGTTAAAAACCCTGCTTATGAATTGCCTTATGATTTTATGATTAATATTGGCGGTGCCGGCGGGGTGCGCCAACTCTATTATCAGGATAAAAAAAGTTTTTTCGTTAGCGACCTCCACATTGGCATTACCGCACCATTAGCAAACTGGTACGCTCTTGGCGGCGGTATCGACTTTTTTTATGACGGCGCATTCAATCAAAGATATATACCCGAAAGCAATAAATTTAAAAACAGTTTTCATCGTTATTTTACACCCGAAAACAAGTTGGAAAACAAAATTTGTCTTGGCGTCTCTATAAACAATGAGTTTATTATAGGCAGATTTACAGGAATTTTGGATTGGGGAATTTATCTCTACGACCCGTTGAAAAACCTGCAGCCCGGCGATGATATTGTTAATAAAAATGACAAAAAGCCGTTTAAAAAGGGTATTTTTTATAAATACAATATTGATAATGAAGATGGTTGGAACTATTTTCGTTTGGGGCTTAGATACCGTTTTTGGGATAATCTTTTTGTTTCGGTTAATCTAAAAACGCATTTACAAAAAGCGGAAATGATAACATTTGGCATTGGTTATTATTTACCGTTTGCCCGTGCAGGCAAGCACGCTACAATGAAAAAAGAGTTGAAAAACTACTATTTTTACCATTTTAACCAAAAAGAAGCACCCGCATATTCAACACCTTGGCAGTAGTTTTTTTGTATGTAGATTTTATAAATTATCCTGAAGTTTCTACCGACATTTTATTCTTGACAGCACAATTTAAATTGTTAATTTCCGTAACTTGTTGTATAAATTAATTTTTTATGTACTAAAATAGGTTTTATAACTTTTACAAAGTAATTTTATTAATTTTGCAAATATTTTAGAGCAAAGAGCAAAGACAATTACTATTTACAATTTACGATTTTAGATTGAAATTATTGTTATTTGTTGTTATGAATAGTTATTTTTAGCTATGAATTGTAACACTGCAAAGACAACAGATAACAATTAATAACTGCCGAAGGCACATAACTACTAATAACTAAACAACTATTTAACCAAATAAACAAAAACCAACAACCAAAAAACACTACTCACTACTTGATACTAAATATTATGCCAAAAATAGCAAAATCATTACTTGAAATTGGGGCAGTTTTTCTTCGTCCAAATGAGCCGTTTACTTGGGCGAGCGGCATCAAAAGTCCTATTTATTGCGATAATCGTCTGATTCTTACAGCACCAAAAGTACGTAATGAAGTGGAAAATGGCTTAGCAGAGATTATAAAAACACATTTTCCAATTTGCGAAGTGCTTATGGGAACGGCAACGGCGGGTATTGCGCATGCCGCTATCACTGCCGCAATTCTGAACTTGCCAATGGGTTATGTGCGCAGCGGCAACAAAGAACACGGCAGGCAAAATCAAATTGAGGGACGTTTGGAGAGCGGGCAAAAAGTGGTAGTGGTGGAGGATTTGATTTCCACCGCAGGCAGCAGTATCGAAGTGGTGGAGGTGCTGCGCAACGCAGGCGCAGAGGTGCTTGGCATTGTCAGCATTTTCACTTATGGAATGAAAAAAGGACTTGACAACCTTGCAAAAGCAAACATCAAAAATATTTCGCTTACAAATTTTGACACCCTTGTACAAACCGCTGCACAAGAGGGTTTTATCAAAGAAAATGATGTTGAACGATTGCTGAAATTCAGAGATAATCCGAGTGATGAAAGGTGGCTTATTTTTAATGATTAATGATTAAAGTTTAATGATTAAAAAATAAAATTGATATGAAAAAGTTAAAAATTTTTATCTTATTAATTGTTATAATTTTTGTTTCTTGTGGAAATTCTGCAAAAACAAATGAAAACAACGATTTAGCAAAAGATACTATTGTTGAAAAAGAAATAGATTTTGTAAGCCAATCAGACAAAAAGGTTGGAAAAGAATTGTTTGATGCAATATTAGATACGATTAACATTCAATCTATTTCGGTATATTTTTTGATAACAAACGAATGGTTTTTTGAGCCATTTGATAGTTGTAAATCGTATTTAAAGTTTTTTAACAATGGGAAAGGAATAGATTACAATTGTGAAATGGAAGAAGAATATGAAATTACCTATCGAATAGAAGAAAATAGAATTTACATTTCAGAATTTGACACGCCTCACGTTGATAATCCTGAGGGCAAAAAAATTAAAAGTAGAGATGATATTTATGTTTATAATGGTCACTCTCTTATAATGATTAATTCAAAAATGTATAGCGTTAGCGGTGTTGAATGGATACCGAAAGTTGAAGTTGTAATTAATTATGACAGAAAAACAAATTGACAGCAAGGGGAAATTAATCATTAAACTTTAATCATTAATAATTAGAATAAATGCGTAACTTACTTGAAATCACCGACTTCGCAACCCAAGAAATTGACGATTTAATCGCTCTTGCGTTGGATATTATTGCGAAGCCCGAAAAATATAGCGAGAAATGCAAAGGCAAAAAACTTGCAACGCTTTTCTATGAGCCAAGCACGCGGACGCGGCTCAGTTTTGAAGCCGCAATGATGGAACTCGGAGGAAATGTTCTCGGCTTTTCCGATGCTGCCGTTTCGTCAGTGAGTAAAGGGGAAACTGTTGCCGACACGGTGCGTGTTGTAGAAAATTTTGCTGATATTATCGCAATGCGGCACAACAAAGAGGGTGCGCCGTTTTTGGCGGCTCAATACTCCAATGTGCCGATTATCAATGCGGGAGACGGCGGGCATTGCCACCCAACGCAGACGCTCACCGATTTGCTGACAATTTTCCGTGAAAAAGGTACTTTCAATAATCTGACAGTCGGTTTTTGCGGCGATTTGAAGTTTGGTCGCACCGTTCATTCGCTTGCAAAAGCAATGAGTAGATATTCCGGCGTTAAGTTTGTGTTTATTTCGCCGGACGAGTTGAAAATTCCAGATTATTTGCGCACCGCCCTAAATTCCCCTCCTGTGGAGGGGGCAGGGAATGTGCAATCGCTTGAAAAAAATATTTACTATAAACCGATTGCGGGTCAAGCCCGCAATGACAGCAATTTTGTAGAAACAAACTCGTTAGAAAACGCAATGCCCGAACTTGACATTCTCTATATGACGCGTGTTCAAAGGGAGCGTTTTGAAAATGAAGATGATTATAATCGCCTCAAAGACAGTTTTATACTTGATGCCGAAAAGTTGAAAACAGCAAAAAAAGATATGATAATTCTTCACCCGCTGCCGCGCGTAAATGAAATTTCCGCCGATGTTGATAACGACCCGCGTGCGTGCTATTTTAAGCAGGTTTTGAATGGTAAATATATTCGTATGGCGTTGATTGATACTTTGTTAAGTCAGAAGTTAGAAGTTAGAAGTCAGAAGTTAGAAACGCACGTCATTTCGACCGAAGGGAGAAATCCCCTGCAAACAAAAACAGATTTACTTCCTGCGGTCGTGAAAAACTCGCTACCGCTCGAAATGACGGGTACAGGCGGAAAGTGCAAAAATTCACGTTGCATTTCTTCAATAGAAGATGTAAAACCATTATACAAAATATTAGAAAATGGTGAAAAAAGATGTTATTATTGCGAAAAAAGTCAGTAAGTCAATAAGTCGGCAAGTCAGTAAGTCGTTAATTGACTTACCGACCTACTGACTTACCGACTTACAAACTAAAATATGTTTGAAAACGAAAAAATATTGGCAAAACAGCGTTTTACGGAGTTTTTGGAGACAAAAAAAATGCGCAAAACCCCTGAACGTTTTAAAATTTTAGAGGCGATTTATTTGCAATCTACTTTTTTTGATGCCGAAAAAATAAAAGAATTATTGCAAAACGAATTTCCTGTCAGTTTGGCAACAATCTACAACACTTTTGATTTGCTTTTGCAGTGCAATTTGATAATTCGCCACACTTTTGATTTGCGTGTTGTGAAGTACGAAAAAACGCCATTCGGCTCAAATCATTATTACAGAATTTGTATGCAATGCGGTAATTATAAGGAGTTTACCGATTTGAAATTAAAAAAAAGAATATCGTTAAAAGAATTTTCTGCTTTCAAAACACAGCATCATTCGTTATATTTTTATGGTATTTGTAAAAAATGCGAACAGAAGAATAAGAAAAAATAATCGGTAATTTTGGCAGATAATTTTGTTTGGCAGTATTTTTGATAATAAAAAATATGGGGACTTCTAAAAAACCAGCGTCATTCCGAACAAAGTGAGGAATCCCGTTTGTAAAGCAGATTTCTCGCTATCGCTCGAAATGACAAATGATATTATTAAAAGTCCCCATAATATTAATAATTTGATTTTATTTTACAAAATTGTAAGTAAAATCGTAAATCTAAAATTAATTTTAATATGTATTGGATTTTATTTATCGGCACGGCTTTGGCAAGTTGGATTGTGTCAGCCGTTTTTAACAGCCGAATGAAAAAGTTTTCAAAGGTTGCGCTTGACCGCAACTTAACAGGTGCAGACATTGCTCGTAAAATGCTCTATGACAACGGAATAACCGATGTTCAAGTTGTGGCAACGGGCGGAAATCTCACCGACCACTACAACCCTTTGAACAAAACGGTTAATCTTTCCGAAGGGGTTTATGCCTCCAACAGCGTGGCTGCTGCTGCCATTGCAGCACACGAATGCGGACACGCCGTTCAGCACGCAAAAGCATACGCACCGCTGAAATTGCGCTCGGCTCTCGTGCCAGCGGTCAATTTTTCATCAAAATATGTGATGTGGATTTTGCTCGGCGGAATGTTGTTAATCAAAGTATCTTCATACTTTATGCTTGCAGGAATTGTGCTTTTTGCGCTTACAACGCTGTTTAGTTTTATCACTTTGCCTGTGGAAATTGATGCAAGCCGCCGTGCTTTGGTGTGGTTGCGCAACGAAGGTGTAACCGACAACACGCTGCAACCAATGGCAGAAAGTGCCTTGCGTTCAGCCGCTTACACTTATGTTGTGGCTGCACTCGCTTCACTTGCAACGCTAATTTATTACATAATGATTTTTATGAATAGGAGGTAGGAATTAGGAGTTAGGAGATAGTATGATAATGTCCTAACTCCTAACCCCTAACTCCTAACTCCTAATTCCTATGATTTCAATTATTGTTGCAGTTGCCGAAAACAATGTGATTGGCAAAGATAATTCGCTTTTGTGGCACATTTCAGACGATTTGAAACATTTTAAAAAAATCACTGAAAATCACACTGTTATAATGGGCAGGAAAACATATTTTTCGCTGCCCTTTCGTCCTTTGAAAAACAGGCGCAATATTGTGATTTCCAACTCTTTAAAAAAAATAGAAGGTACGGAAGTTGTGAAAACAATAGAAGAGGCGTTTGAACTATGCAAAAATGAGAATGAAGTTTTTGTTATCGGCGGCGGTGCAATCTATAAACAGGCAATTGACTTTGCCGATAAAATCTATCTTACAAAGGTTTTTGCAAATTTTAAAGGCGACACATTTTTCCCAGAAATTGACAAAAATATTTGGAAAATTTCCGAACAATCAGAAATTTTTACAGACGAAAAAAGCAAATTAAAATATCAGTTTGTTGTTTTTAGAAAAAATGAAAAAAGTTTGTTTTTGATAGTTAAATGAACTTCTAAAATATCACTGTCATTCTAATACTTAATCACGTTCGGCATTTTCAGAATATCCTTATTTTCAGGGGGTCGCAGGTCAAGTCCGCAACTACAAAATAAATATTTAGAAGTCACTTTAACTAAAAATCAATATGAATTTTTAAGCGGATGCCCCAATTTTTAGCATTTATGTCTTTTCTGTGTGTAACACGCCAAACACTTTCAAGGGAAAAAATGCGCAATATATTTGTAATGCCAAAACCAATTTCAATGTATGGAGTTTGAAAATCTGATGTTTGCGGAATTTTTAGAACTGAATTTTGCTTGTCGCTGAGTTGTCCCCAAGCGAAATTTACAAATGCAGTTTCACGTAAATTCAGTTTTTTGATATAAGGTATATTGTTGAAAATCAAACCATTAGTATAATATCTCAAATGTGCAGCAACGTAAGTATCTGCCAAAAATTCCATTTGATTTACCAAATCAAAATTATACGAATTGTACCAAAGTCCTTGAACAGATAGCGGCGATTCAAGCAGCGGGTAAGGAACTTTACCAAAAATTTTTGCACCTTCAACAGAGTACAAAATCTTACCAAGTGGAAATGTAACTGTCTGTTTTACAGTTATTTTCAATTTTAAAAAAGGGTTCTCAAATTTTTTAAAATCTTTAAAATTTGTTAATGTCCAATAACCATATTCTACTTGAAAATTGATAATTGGGTAGATTGTATTCAAATAATAGCGATGAAAAAAATTATTTAACGAACTCTCTTTAAACGAAATACGAAAATTTGCTGTTGCAGAAACAAGGTTTATTCTGTCTGTCATTGCGGCGGAAGCCGCAATCGGTTGTTGTTCAAGCGATTGCGGGTCAAGCCCGCAATGACAAAATAGAACATCTTTATTTGAATTTAACTGTGTCGCTTTTGCATCAAACGAAAATCGAAACCCCTTCTGTTCATAAGAATAATTCAAATTTGCTTGATACTTGTGTATCAGTTTGTTATAACCCTGCCCCCACGAGAACGAGGTCAAAAGATTTTCGCCGCCAACCATATTTTCGTTCAGCAAAGTAGCATCTCCATAACCGAACCGCACCACGTCATTATCATAAAAAAACCCAATAGTATTTCGTTTTTGTCTACCGAAACGTGTTTGAATTTCGCCGCCGTACTTAAATTTTTTGTCATCAACCCCATAACCAAAATAACCGCCAAAAGTAAAATTTTCACTCAATTTGCTGCTCGTTCGAGCCGAAAAAGTGGGGCGAAACCCCTCCAACGTGTTGTATCTGATAAAACTAAAAACGGGTCCGAAATCAAACTTGCCCGCATGGACATAGCCGTTCATTAAAATATCAACTATCGTAGAAGCAACTTTTACAAGTTTTGACTTGTTGAGCGAGTCGATTGCAGAGGAAAATTGACGGTTTTCATCTGAAACAACGCCATAATTTTCACTCTGTTTCACTGCAACAGAATCTGAATGCAGGTGCAAATTTTGATACTTTGATTTCTGGTCTAAAACTGCCTCAAAATAGTTTTTATTTTTATCAAATGAAAAATTATAATTAAAACTAACTGTTTGATTTGCAGATGAATAAAAATATTTTATTGTATCAATTTTTTCGAAATCTTGAAAAAATGTGAGATTATTTACATAGTTCAAATTTGCAGATTGAGGTAAAGTTGCCTCAATTTTTTTCAGTGCAAAATTTTCTGCATCAAGCCATAATGTGCCTTTGAAAGTGAGATTTTTTTGGTTTTTGGGACGAAAACGGATTTCGTATATTTTTTGACCTCTCCCCCAGCCCCTCTCCTCAGGAGAGGTGAGCAGGTGCTGCTCGGTTTCAAGCGATTGCGGGTCAAGCCCGCAATGACAAATAAGCATAGAATCAACCAAAAAATAGTCATAATACAAATTTCCCTGCTTTGAGGTGGGCGAAACAAAACTTTTTCCAAAAAGATTAATTGAATTTTTGTAGAAATTTGGCTGTGAAATATATGCCTGCAAAATCAAATCAAGTTGCTCTTTTCCAAATAATTTAACGCTGTTTTCTTCTGAAAAATTTGTGATTTTTTCGGTTTTTTCTTCAAAATATTTTTCCAAAAATTCTTTTTGCGAAAAATGTACGGGTAAAATTATTGTGCTGTCGTTCTCCTGCAACGTCCCTGCCTGCAACTCCGAGAACATCTTTTTTTGCAGCCATTTTTGACGTAGATTTGAGAGATAAAGCCGTGTAATTGTTTGATTTTCAACATCAAAACCATAAAAATTTTCAGGATTATTTTTGCTGCGGTTTTTGTAAAACTCTTTTAGGATACGTAAAACCTTTGTTTTGTCTGGAGTAACAATAAGTTCGTCAAGGATGCGGACATCCTCTTTTAGCCAAATTTCGAGCATCTGGTCGCGGCGGCTTTTGTCAAGTTTTACCTCGCGCTGTTTGTAGCCGAACATATACACAATAACCGAATTTTCGGGCTTTTCGCTTTGCAGAAAAAAATAGCCCTCATCGTTAGTTGTTGTACTGATTTTAGTGCCGGAAAACCAAACCATTGCACCCTCAATCGGCACATTTTCTTCTACGGAAAAGACCTGCCCGATAACTATTATATCTTGCGAAAAGATATTTGCAGAAACGAAAAAAAATAATATATAAAAAAGGAAAAACCTCATTTTTATTTCTGCCTAATCAATCTTTTCGCCAAAAGCCAAATCTCCTGCATCTCCGATACCGGGCACAATGTATGCGTGGTTGTTGAGTTTTTCATCAACGGCGGCGAGCCAAAGTATTGTTTTATCCATTGGCATTGTTTTTTGTAAATGTTCTATTGCTTGCTGCGTGGCAATTATGCTTACAATATGCACACTTTTTGGTTCGCCATGAGATAGCAATGCCTTGTAAGAACGTTCCATTGAGCCGCCTGTTGCGAGCATTGGGTCACACAGAATCAGCGTTTTGTCTTTTGTGTTTGGTGCTGAAATGTACTCAACGTGAATATCAAAATGTACGCTGTCAATATATTTTCGGTATGCTGAAACAAAAGCATTTTCTGCTTTGTCAAACACCGATAGAAAACCATTGTGTAGCGGTAATCCTGCACGTAAAATTGAGGCAATTACAATTTGCTCGTCAATAATATTTACAGGTGAAATACCAAGTGGCGTTTTTACCTCTATTGTTTTGAATTTTAGCGTTTTGCTTAATTCAAAAGCCATTAATTGTCCAATTCTTTCTAAGTTTGTGCGAAACCGCAATGAGTCCTTTTGAATATTTTCATCACGAATTTCGTAAATAAAATTATTCAGAACAGAATTGTCTTTATTTAAAATATTCATATTCATATTTTTAAACCTTTTTTTTATAATTAAAAATTTTCTTAAAAAACCCACAAGTTATTCAAACTTATGGGAATTTTGGAACTATTAAGATATATTATTTAGGAAAAATTTTAAAATAAAACTTATAGTGGCAAGGGGTTATAGTGGTGTAATTTTTTAATATTCCAAGTTTTGACGGCACAATAATTTCTGCCTCTGCTTCGGAGTATTTCATCAATCTTATTGCTGTTTGCCAGCCCGCACAGTTGGTGTTGTCTGGTGCTCCGCTTAAAGCAGACGGAATATTGCCAAATATCAATACTGGCGGGTATGGTAAATCAAGCGTTGTCCAATAACTTTCTGTGTATAAGCCGTCCAACGTGGTCTCGATGTAGCGGACTTGCACTTTGTCATTGAGTTTAACAGGTTTTTGTATTGTATCGCCAACAATGTTAATGCGGATATAAATGCTGTCGGTACCAAGCGAATAATAAACATTTGTGTCTGTAACATATTTACAAATGTTGTCTATGGTTTTGCCATCAACAAACACACTATCTGACTTGGAATAATTATAAACCTTAATTCCTTTATCTTTTATGTATTTCTGAATGTCTTTACGCTCTTGCTCTACCAATGCGGAATAGTTGTTTTTGTTTTCGCAAGAGGAGAAAATTATTGCGAAAATTAAAATTATTGATAACGATTTTTTCATAATATATTTAATATCAATGTTATATAAAATTTATTTTCTTAAAAAGAAACACCCACAAAGTTAGTAATATTTTTTGAAATCAAAAATATTTATTTTACTTTTGCAAAATAATAATTTAAAAATTTTATTATTCAATAATTTTAAAATTTAAACTCCCTTTTGTAATCCGTAATATAAATATGAATATGAAAAAGATACTTTGTTTTATATTGTTTTTATTATTTTTTCATAATATTTTTTCGCAAAATATTGAAAAAATTAATCTTCTTTTTGAAAAAATCTCAAATGAAAAAGAGGATTCTGTTAAAATTGTTTTAAATGACTCTATTAAAGAGATTTTGGTAGATTTTTTTACCAAAGAAAATTCTTTTTCTGCTGTTTTTAACCTAATAAAAAATGTTGGTAAAATTACCTCAAAAGACAATTTAGTAAATATTTATACTTGGAATATTTTGCTAAAAAATTCAATAATGTTTAATTGTTTTATTCAGCAGCAAAATGGAAAAATTGATTTTTTATCACAAAAAAACTGCTATAAACCAACTGAAAATCAGACAATTTACCCGTATAATTGGTATGGTGCGCTATATTATCAAATTGTGCCGTTCAAGAATAATGACAAGGTTTATTATGTGATTGCAGGTTATAGTCAATATCAGCCATCAACTAAAATCAAGGTATTGGATGTGCTTGATTTACAGAATGATATTCCTGTTTTGGGTCATCCTGTTTTTTTAAATGATGGGAAAATTATTCACTCACGCATTGTGTTTGAATATGACGCAAATTCATCTATATATCTAAATTACAATGAAAAAAAGAGACGTTTTGAGTTTGACCACTTGTCGCCAATGAGAATTGAAAATGACGAAGTAGTTTCGTATGGTGCTGATATGTCTGTTGATGGATATAAACAAATCGGTAATTATTGGAAATATCTAAATGATTTGAATGTTAAAAATAGACGGACAAAGAGTATAAAAAAATAAATATTGAAGAATGAATAGATAAAAAAAATGGTTCCTGTGTTTTTGCACAAGAGCCATTTTTTTTTCTTACATTTTGGGATAGTGGACAAAAGTGATGCTAAAAGTGGTTATAATTGATTGATTTTTATATATTTACGGGCAAAAACTATTATGAATAAAAAATCTGCATTTATTGTGGAGGTAAAATCACTAAGAAAAACGGACATTTTCGCGGGAAACGACGCTACAAATGTTATGTTTGCGGAACGATTTTTACAGGTCGTAGGTTGCTAAATTCGGCAGAACTTTGGGACAAATATTTGCGAAAAAAGCAAATTTATCAGGAATTGGCAGATGAATATGGTTGCTCTACAAAGACGATACAACGGCGTTTGGACGAGTATTGTATTCAGTTTAACGAGCAGTTTCCAAAAGTAGCCAATGTGGTGATGGACACGACTTATTTTGGTAGAAACTTTGGTGTTATGTGCTTCAAAGACAGTATCAGTAAAACACTGTTACACAAGCAATTTGTTCGTTATGAGACAAAAGCGCTTTATTTTGAAGGTGTTACGGCGATACGAACAAAG